>JACDJB010000014.1_pt1 | contig 297225 bp, 265 predicted proteins | sample 7454121 | NCBI WGS metagenome assembly JACDJB01 (sample SAMN14253290, study PRJNA609438) | sludge metagenome | isolation source: sludge after 25d culture with pyrite | collected 2018-12-20
GAAAAAGTTTCAGTCAGATCATCAGGGACAGGAATTGCATCCAACTCTTCTGGAAATTGTGATTGATCGATTTCATTAAATTTGTAGTTTCCATTTTCGTCACTTTTGAGATGATATTGTTTTCCGTGGAATTCAAGGTTTCCACTGATAACGCCGTTGGTGGAAACCAAAGTAATCAAACTATCGGGATCATTATTCAAATTACCTGAGATGATAAATCCTGAATGAATAGTATCTTCATAAAATTCAAAATTTGCATTGAAGGCAAGATCATTGAAAACTTGCAATTTTGCTGATAATTTATCATTATGGTTTTTTTTCAAATTAGTTGCAATTTGCTCAATAACATTGCTGTTCATTCTTACTTCTTGTGAACGTCCTACGCCAATCTCATTGCTTTTAACATCCATAGGTCTATTCAAATTTTGATCAATGGTTGTTAAGGTTAATTCTGTCCCACTTTCGGCAAAAACCAGGTTATTGACAGAAGCTAAAGAAAAAATCACACCAAGTATGATGATTATGCGGATTGTGTTGCTGATAAAAGAACTCATTCATTTCTCCTAAAATGCTAGAAAACTTATTGCGATCTAAAAATAGCACCATAGAAGTAAATAGTGAGTTCCCTGTTAGGAAACTGTAAGGGGTAAAATTGAAATTTGTATTCTTGTTAAGTATTTACAAGGTATTTTATGTTTTGTTAGAGCTGAGAAAAATGCTGTAGAAATTTCTTAACAAACTTCTTACTAACCCCACTTCAGCTTTTGTTTTTATCAAATCCTGATTTTGAATCTTTGCTTCTTTTCTTAAGTTCTCATTATTTAAAGCCAGAATAATTGCTTTTGCTAAGTCTTTCGGATCGTGAGGATCTACAACCAATCCATTGACCCCAGGGACTATCCACTCCCGGATCGAATCAATATCCCCGGCAATGGGAAAGCATCCACAAGCCATCGCTTCAATCAATGTATTGGGGGTGCCATCATGTGTTGTGATCGATAGGGATAATTGTGAATGGTGGAATACTGCCCAAAGAGTGTGTTGATCGAGGGTATCAAACAACTTTACATTCTTTTGAAGAGAAAATTTATTAACCCACTTTTCCGCTTCGGGTTTGCCTCGCATTCCCGGACAAACAAAAATAGCATTTGGAAATTCTTCTAGTACCGTTGGTATTGCCTGAAAAAAAATGTCAGTCTTGGCATAAGCGCGTATACCCCGCGGATTAATAATGATTGGAGCTTTTTGTGGGAGATCAAGATGATCGATGTCCTTGTTAGCTGTTTCTTTAATTTCATCCAAATGTATGCCCCCACCACCAGGAACAACAAGGGTAGGTTTGTGTTTCGATAATCCCCATTGGTGTGCCAAAGTGATATCACGATGAACATCGGCTAAGACACCGTTTGCGCGTTCCATAACCCTCCGGGTTAGTTGACCCATTTTGGTATTGGCTCTCGCATGAAGTGTAAAATCATTGCCCCAAATAGAAACCAATAAAGGGATTTTTTCAGGAACCACACTGGCTAACATCCCTTCATAAGGCACCCGCAGGGCATGTACCAGATCGGGGTTTACAGCTTTGATAATATTATTCAACTCCTTTTGGTATTTAGGAATTGTGCTTGGGCCGAGTAAGTATCTAATATCCATGACCAATGGCCTGGCATGCTGGATTAGTTGCCTTTTCCAATTTATTGATGTCGAGCTATTTGAATTGGTTTCTGATGATTTATCCGCAGCAGCAGCCCCGCTGAAGGCAACAGGTAAAGTGAAAAAATTCTCCACCTCTATGTCAGAAGATATTGGATAGGTTGAAACAAGTGATATCCTGAATCCAAGCTCTTTGAGGATATCAATCCAACGGCTTGTGATCGCGCTGCGGCCATCTGCAACTAGCAGAATATGGTTTTTCATTGTTTACTTCCTTTGATAAGTACATCTTTGCAAGCTTTGATGAAAACACTCACCATATTCTCAATATTCACCTCATTTTTTACAATTTCGTATCCTGCCAGTCCCATGGAGAGTAATAATTCCGGCGAATGTAAAGCGGTATGAATCGTTTGGTAAAGTTGCTGATCATCACCTGGTGTAACCATCCATCCATTGGAGGAGTTGATTAAATCAGCTTGAGTGCCGTCACCATCAGCAACAATCACTGGTAAAGCATACGACATTGCTTGCTGGACAGCCAACCCTCCTGTACCAGGAAGTACGAACAAATCTGCTTTGGAAAACAGATGAGATAATTCTTCACCAAATTTTTCACCCCAAAAGGTTGTTTTTGGGAAAACGTTGTTTGCAAATGCTTCCAACTCTTGCCGGATGTCACCATCACCGACGATCCAAAGCAGTGGCTGGATTTTTTCAGGTAACATTGCACAAACTCGGATGAGTGAATCGATACGCTTCCGCTTTTGTAACCTGCCGACATACAAAAGAATTGGATCTCGGGTATTGATCCAGGTTTTTCGCTCCGGAGGAGGTGCAGTTGGCACAGGGGCAGTTGCATTTGTTGCTATATAAACCTGGTCTGGATTAAACCCTGCCTGGATGTATTGTTGAGCTCCCTTTTGGCTATAAGCGATAATACCGTTGAGAGAACTTAGAAATTTTTGCCGGGATTGATTTCTCCAATCAGATAAGAAGCCATGATATTCCGGAACACCTAATCCCCATCCTAATACGGGCTTGTTTTTATTATTCATCCACTGAACAACAAAAGGAGTTGAGCTATAGCGAGGATTTGCTTCAAGGATTAGAACATCCGGTTCCCAATTCACAATCCATTTCTTGAATTCCGGTTGGAGACAAATATAAAATTTTCCGTCAAAGAGATGAATGTTCTTTGATAATTGGTAATCAATTCCTTTGAGGTGTTTGACTATCTTAATTTGTTCTTTGTCTTTTGGTTCTCCAGCAAAAACACCTACTTTTATATCGGGATGGGTAGCCAGAAGTTCCAGAAATGGAGCTCTATAAGCAGGAATAACACGTTGCTGAATTGCCAATCGGATCATTATTAGTACACCATAACTTCTACCTGAGAACCGTTGATTGTTTTTTCAACTTGAATTCTAGCTGGAAATGCATCTTTAAGTTCTTCCAAATGGGTAATTATCAGTAATTTAGCAAAGTCTTTTTTAATTAAATTGATCGTCTCAACCAAACGACTTCTACCAACATCATCTTGACTTCCAAAACCTTCATCCACAACCAGGGTTTCTAATCTCGCACCAGCGCGTTTGGCAAGCACTTGTGAAAGAGCCAATCGAATGGCAAAATTGATGCGGAACGCTTCACCACCTGAAAACATATCATACGCTCTGGTATGTCCAAAAGCATCGTTTATCAAAATCTCAAGCGTTTCTTTCTTGTCTTTCCGTTTCTTATCTTTGTATTCGCTTTGTGTTTCAAAATGGATGGATAACTGACTGTTGGATAAACGATCCAGTAATTCATTCGCATGCATTTCAATTTCAGGTAATGCTTGCTCAATAAGCAATGCTGGTACACCATTTTTTCCAAACGCTTCTTCAATTTTTTTATAGCGGTTGATTTGAACCGATAAATTGGATAGTTCAGTCTCCAATCTCTTTTTGTCTTGTTTTTTTCGGGCGATTGTTTCTAATTTTTGTTTTTCAGCGCCAATTCGATTATTTATCTGATTGATTTCTTTATCAATTTCGTCTAACTCTTTTCTGAGTTGATTAATGTCCGGTAAAGTTAAAAATTGATTTTGAAAATCTGTCTTCAAATTTTCCAATAAAGTGCTCTTCTCCAGCAGCTCTTTTTCATAAGAGGAAGTTTCATTTTTAATTTGATTTAACTGATCAGGGATCGGTTCTATTTTAGATTTGGCGGTAATTAATTTTTGATATTCTACTTCTACCGAACGTAATTCACTTTCATTTTTCTTCAAAATTTGATGTTGTTCTTCATCATAACCAATTGCCAACAATTCTTTTTCAAGTTTTTCTTTTTCCAAAATTTGTGGTTTTAGGTGATCTTTCTTTTCTAATTTTTCGATGGTCCTTAAATATTCAGGTTTGTGATTCTTGTCCCAATCCACAACGCTTTGCATCATTTTCGATAATTGGATTTTTAAATCTGATATTTTTGGATTTAACTCATTTACAAATTTTTCAGTATTTTCTATTTTATAGAGTTTGTTTTCAATTTCAGCTAATTTTTCTATTTGGATCATTATTTCTTTTTGATATTCTTCAATAATTTTTTTTCGGGTCAAACCTTCTTCAATGACCAATTTTTCATATTTTTCACGGTGTTCTTTTGTTAAAGGTTGCATACAGAATGGACATTCTGGGCCAGCACCACGGAACTCTTTGAGCTTATTGCGTTTTTCATCATTCAGCTTTGTAAGATGCTCTATAGATAATTGTTTTTCAGAGATCTCTTTTTGGGCGGATAATTTCTCGTTTTGTAAGGCGTTTTTTTGTTCTATGATTGCTTTCAAATCTTCTTGTTGTTTTGTTAGTTTGACGAAATCCTTTTCAACTTCGGGAATTTGTGTCTGATACTCTTTAATTTCTAACAATATTTTCTCAAAGGCTTCTTTTTTGTTTTTTAATGTGTTTAATTCATCGTTAATTTTTTGATTTATGGTATTGAGATTGAAACTTGTGGTATGAAAGATGCTGAATTTATTGTTCCATTCCTCCAAGTCTTGGCGTACTAATTGCCATTTTTCATATTTCTCTTCGATGGAACTCGCATTTTTTAAGAATTTTTCGTGAATGGATAACTCAGATAGCACTTTATCTTCTTGTTGTTTGTATTTTTTTATACTCTCATTGATTTTTTTTATTTCAACCTCCAATTGAGAAATTTGATTTTCAATTTTTTCTTTTGCTTTTTCTAATTGGATAGCTTGATTCAATAAAATATTTTGAGAAAGTTTGAGTTTTTTCTTATTTTCTAATTGATTTTCTTCCTCAGATAATTTTGTCTGCCACTGAACTTCATTAGCTAATTCTGAAAGAATATTTGAGATTGTTAACTCAATACTCTTCTGTTCAATTTCCAGGGTTTTTCTAATTTCTCGAGCTTTTTCTAAATATTCTTCCCAAATTTCTAAGCCTAATATATTTGAAAGCACTTCTTTGCGTTCGCCAGGAGGAAGTTGTGTAAATTGATCTGCCTTACCTTGCAAAAAGAAGGAAGCATTCGTAAAGGTGTTGTAATCCATTTTTAGTGTGGAGATGATTCTCTTTTGGGTCTCCGTTACAGAATGTTCTGTGAGTGACCGCCAGTCATTTGTTTCTGTGTCAAGGAGATAGAATTCTAAAACCATCGCTTTTTCGAGCTGTTTGGTTCTACGGATACGATAATTTTGATGTTCGTACTTAAAATCCAAAGAAACAATGGCTGTGTCAGATTGTTGATTAATTATCTGATCATCACGAGCACGTGCTTTACCAAACATGACCCAGGTGATTGCGTCTAAAATGGATGACTTCCCAGCACCATTAGCACCAGTGATACTTGCTAAATGTAAACCTTCAAAGTTAATATCTACTGGCGTGATGTATGAAAGGAAACCCTGGATGCGCAGATCGTTCGGTATCATATCTCTGGTGAATCATCGTCTGTCATAATATCTTTTGAAGATGGAATAACCAGGACTTTATCTACTCTTTTTCCATCCATATCCATAATTTCAAAGCGGAGATGATAAACCTCCACATGCTGACCCACCTTAGGAATACTATCTAATACTGCCATCATAAATCCACCTAAGGTTTGAAATCCGATGCGATCTTCTTCTGGGAGAGATTCAATTCCTAAAAGTTCTTTCACTTCATCTATTGGCAACAAACCGTCCAACAACCAAGAACCATCTTCACGCTCAACGATCTGAATTTCTTCTTCTTCCCCTGCGGTTGGGATTGCGCCAACAATTGATTTAAGCACATCGTATAGGGTAACCATTCCTAAAACCCCACTAAATTCATCAATAACCAGTGCAGCATGGGTACCAGCTTCTTTAATAAGGTCTAAAGCTTTAAGCGCCGAGGTGCTATCTGGTACAAAAAGAGGGGTTTGTAACAAGTTTTGAATGGTTGGTTTTTTACCATTGAGGCTATTGCTCAATAAATCTTTCGCCTGAAGCATCCCTTGAACATTGTCTAATTCTCCAATGGCTACTGGAAATCGGCTATGGTTGGAATGAATCACCTGTTCTAAGATGATGTCAAAAGGTTCATCTAAATCAATCCATTCAATTTCAGTTCGGGGGGTCATAATTGAATCTATCGACCGACCTCCAAGGCGGAATATTCCAGTTACCATATCCTCTTCAGCAGATTCAAATATCCCGGATTGAGCACCTTGTTTCATAAGAACTTTTATTTCTTCTTCAGTAATGATTGGTTCTTTAGATGCTTCTATTCCGAGTACTTTGAGGCCAAAATCTGTTGATGCGCTCAATAACTTCACAACAGGTGAAGTTATTGAAGAAATAAACTTCATTGGTAAGGCTACAGCTGCAGCTATTTTCTCTGGTGAATTCATACCCAATCGTTTTGGTATTAATTCACCGATGACCAATGAGAAATATGTGGTTAAGAGAACAACAATGGCAAAAGAAATAATATTGCTATATTGAGCTAACCAGGGGATTGTTTGCAGATAAACGCTCAATTTTGACGATAAAGCCGCACCACCTAAAGCACCTGAAAGGATTCCAATCAAAGTGATACCAATTTGGATCGTGGAAAGGAATTGGTTTGGGTTTTCTGAGATATCTAAAGCTGTTTGTGCTGAATGGCTACCATCTTTTGCCATTTGTTGAAGTCTGATTTTTCTTGCAGAAATTAAGGAGATTTCAGACATCGCGAATATGCCATTGATAATTATTAAGATTAATATGATTAAAATACTAATGAAACTATTGTCCATATTTCCTGATTTTTATTTAGAATTCTAGGGTTCAATTTGATTATAAATGATTTTTTTGACTAACTTTTGTAACACATTAATTTCTTTTTCAGGTGTATCGGTACTTTGCCAGTAGATTTTTAGTAACTCTTCCGGGGAAAAACTGGAAATTGATTGATCATTTCCAAGTCTCAAACGAGTAGAGAAAATGGGTTTTCTGACCAAATGGATTTCAAACGCCTGGTTATGGTACTCTTGAAACCACTGGTCGTTAATTAAGTTTTCCCAATCTTTTGGGTAGGTTAGTGTAATTCGGGTGATTGTATCTTCAACTTCATCAACACCGGGTAATTTATCAAAGATGAATTTCTGTAAACTTTCTGGATCCGGGATTGTTTTTTCCTTACCTTCATCCAATTTTGTAAGATCAATCGATATATCTAAGAACACTCTACCGGTTAATTTCCGCCAGGACACTGAAGCATGTCCTTTTTCAATTTCTGCAATTACAAAATACTTGTCATCTTTTACTTCACCAAAATCCACTTTTTCAATCGATCCCGGATAGATTATTGGGGGTTGAAAATCTTCATTCAGGTTCTGAGCCTTATGGATATGACCTAAGGCTACATAATCAAAAACAGGTTTTTTAACCAGACTCAATGGCAAAACCATATCCTGACCTAGCATGATACTGCGCTCTTCTCCATAAAGAGCTCCTTGAATGGAGGCATGCGCTACCATGATCGTTGGTAATTCCGGGTTCAATTGTTTAATTTGGTTTTCTACAATGGTTGTTATGACCGCTTCAATATTAGAATCGATACTTTTCGGGTCTATTTCTTTGTTTTCTAATGTTGATAGGTAACCACTTTTTGTAATCCAGGGTAAAGCAATGATTTGAACGGGCAAATTATTCAATTGTTCCGGCATTATTAACATGGGTTTATTTGCCAAATGAATGTACGGAATTTCGAATGTTTGGAACTCCTGTAATGCACTTGCCCTGCCAACTGCTGGTGAAATATCATGATTACCAACTAAGAGAATGGTTGGTATTTTCGCCTGAGAAAGGCGGATAATTCTCTTTCCCCACTCCCGTTGAAATGTTGGCACAGGAGTGCGATCTTTGTACGCATCACCAGAAAAAATGACCAGATCAACTTCTTCATTTATCGCTGAATCAATAATTGTGTCTAAAGCATGCAAAAAATCCAACACGCGGATTGGTAAACCAGTTTTCGGATCTCTTTTTCCTTGTGTTGCAATATCAATATGAGCGTCTGAAAAATGTAAGAGGGTAATCATCAATTATTGAAAAAGGGTTAGTACCCTAATTGTCTCAATAATTGTACACTAGGTGGAAAATCTGGGTGGTATTCCAATGATTCATATAAATCTTCGACAGCCTGTGGGGTATTGCCTACCGCCACATACGCCATCGCTCGCCAATAAAAATTTTCTTCTAAATAGGGTTCAGCTGCTGCATCTATAGTCAATGTGGTCAGATTTATCACATCCTGATAACGACCGCTGTAATAATAAGCAAAATATGGGCCGGTTTGGTACCACATCATGCGCCAGGGACGATCTTTCTCGGCTAATTGAGAATAAATTTCAAATGCCTGGTCATATGAGTTTGATGCTCCAACATAATCTTGTAATTGAACCAAACTGGTTCCACGGTTAAACCAAGCGTAGAATTGATCAACCCCTTGAAATTCGTAAATCTCCTGATTTGCCCTTTGATAAGCAATTTGATCTGCCATGTGGTCATCGACAAAATCACCAAGCACATTGAGTAATTTAAATTCCTGATCGGGAGTATATATAACGATGAAAATATAATTGAAAGCACGCCATTGAGACAATAAATCATCGTATTTTACGGGAAAATCGGGACGAAAATACGAGTCCTGACTTAGGAATTCCCCTTTTGAATCATCATAACCGTTAAGAACAGCGTAATGACCCATCCAGCTAACTTTTCCGTTCATGTCACGAATATGGACCCCTTTTTCAACCAGAACCGGAAAACCATTCGCTATTAGTTTTTTTAGAATATCTATTGTGCCACCAGAGCGAGATATAGCTAAATAATCCGTATTTTCATTTACAAAATCAACCATTTCATAGGGCATTACATTTTTGTCTTTTTCGAAGGGCTTGAGAATTCCTCCAGTATCATAACGATCTCCCTCCCAACCCCAATAGGAGAGCTGCATTGCAAGGTTTGCGGGGGCACAGTAATTCCACAAACCATGTTGATCCTGATATCGAATACCATCTAATTTTGCAGCAGATGGCAAAGCAGTTGGTTCGACTGTTGCTGTTGCTGTAAATATTTGAGGATCAGATGTACTTGTAGTAGTTGGCATTAAGGTTTCAGTAGGTGATTGAGTTGGAATAGGTAGGTTGTTGCTAGGTACCTCTGGGACAAAAATCACTTCTTCTGGTGGATTTAATGCATAAACTATTTTAATTCTTAAATCATCTACTCGCCAAATAACCTTATTTCTCAAATTTGGAATAGAGAAGAGGATAATGGTAAGGAGAGCAAAAACGATTATTATTGCAAGAATGACTTTTGCAAGTTTTGATTTAATCATGGTCAGATTATAACATTATGAGTTTTTACATCAATTATTACAATGTGTAGTAGAACTTTTAAGCTCGTTATGATTGAGGAAAAAACCTAATATTTCGAGAATTCAAAATTATCAATGTTTTCCTTGCAGAAATGGGGATTTATTGGTATTTTTATCATATCTTGACGTGTTGTATTTACAACAAAATGGGTGAAAGAGAGAACTATGATACAAAATAGAAAAAACTATTCAGCAAATTTTAATTTGCCAAGAAGAATCCAGCGCTTAGGCGAATTATCCTATAACATGTGGTGGGTTTGGAACCATGATGCGCAACAATTGTTTAGACTAATAGACAAACCTTTATGGGATTCTTTAAATCATAATCCGATCTATTTTCTTCATAAAGTTGATCAGAATCGTTTACAGGCAATGATCAATGACCTGTATTTTTTGGAACGCTTTGATGCAGTCCTGAAAAAATTCGATCAATACTTAGAGAATACCGGAACCTGGTTTAAAGAAACTTATCCTGATTTAGAAAATGAAAAGATTGCATATTTTTCGTTTGAATTTGGACTTCATGAAAGTCTACCGGTTTATGCAGGTGGTTTAGGTATTCTTGCTGGTGATCACTTGAAAACTGCGAGTGATATTGGTTTGCCTTTGGTAGGTGTTGGTTTCATTTATAAGAATGGATATTTCATGCAATCTATCACTGAGGATGGATGGCAAGAAACTAGAAATTTCATTTTGGATTATGAAGAAGCCCCTATCGTACCAGTGTTGGATAAAAATGAAAAGCCATTATTAATTTCTGTTGAACTGCCTGGACGGACAGCCTATGCACGGATCTGGCAAGTGAATGTTGGTCGAAATTTTCTATATTTATTAGATTCTGATCTCGAAGAAAATGACCCGGGAGATCGTCAACTTACTTCTCGACTCTACAGTAACGATTTGGAAGTGAGGATATCTCAGGAAATCCTTTTAGGTATGGGCGGTGTTAGAGCATTAAGAGCTTTGGGTAATGCACCTACCGTATGGCACATGAACGAAGGACATTCCGCGTTTCTTGCGTTGGAAAGAATTGATGAATTGATTAAAAAGGGCAAGACTTTTGAAGATGCTGTGGAAATTGTCAAGAAAAATAATGTGTTTACAACTCATACACCTGTTCCTGCTGGAAATGATCAATTCCCGATTTGGTTGATTGATAAATATTTATCCCAAATTTGGCCAAAATTAAATTTAACCAGGGACCAGTTTATTGATTTAGGGAACCAGGCGCAAGCCTGGGGTGACACCTTTGTGATGCCAATTTTAGCTTTGAAATTATCAGAGCATCGCAATGCTGTATCAGAATTGCATGGTCATGTTTCCAGAAAGATGTGGAATTGGTTATGGTCTGATCGGGATGAGACTGAAGTACCCATTTCTCACATCACAAATGGCATTCACACCGGATCCTGGGTTGCTCGTCAGATGAATTTATTATTCCAAAAGTACATTTCCCCCAATTGGACAGATTATGTTGACGATCCTGATATTTGGGAGAATATTGAAAATATTCCTGATCATGAATTATGGGCTGTTCGGAAACATTTAAAACGAAAGTTAACTGTGTATTGTAATGAATTTGCTCGTCAAAAATGGCAGCGAGGAGGCTTTCATCCGGTACAGGTAGTCGCTAGTGGTGTATTGATGGAGCCTTATTCATTGACAATCGGATTTGCTCGTCGATTTGCCACATACAAACGGGCCAATTTAGTCCTGCGGGATTATGAAAGACTCAAGAGAATCGTAACGAATGCGAGAAGACCAGTTCAAATTATTTTTTCCGGAAAAGCACATCCAGCTGACGAACCCGGTAAACTTATAATTCAAGAGATTTACCGTGCAGTGAAAGACGCAAAAATGGGTGGGAGGTTAATCTTCCTGGAAGATTATGATATGAATATTGCTCGTCTTTTGGTGCAGGGTGTTGACGTATGGTTAAATACACCACGCCGACCAAATGAAGCCTCTGGAACTTCCGGAATGAAAGCAGCCTTGAATGGGGTTTTGAATTTCTCGGTATTGGATGGCTGGTGGCGTGAGGGTTACAATGGGAATAATGGTTGGTCAATTGGGAATGATATTGAATATTCGGACACCAATGCCCAGGATGAACATGATGCCAATGAATTGTATGATACATTAGAAAATGAGATCATTCCTTTATATTATGCGTCCAGATCGGCGGACAATTTACCCAATGAATGGATCGCTCGCATGAAAGAAACAATCAAAACCAATGCACCAAAATTCTCAACCAGAAGAATGGTAAAAGAATACATGAACAATCTGTATGCGCCTGCGATTGAAAAGAACATAGATAAGTAGAGAAGATTATGCCATTACCAAGCTCACCAATTCTGGTGGTTCTTATCATTTTTTTGTTGCGTGTATCCGATATGTCATTGGATACAATTCGTGTCCTTTTTGTATTTCGTGGTAAAAAGGGACTTGCCTGGGTGTTGGGATTCTTTCAATCCCTTTTGTTTGTAATTGCTATTACCTCTGTTCTAGCAAACCTTGATAATCCATTCAATATTATCGCTTACGCAGCAGGTTTTGCCACAGGGAATGTTGTGGGTATGCTTATCGAGAATCGATTGGCTGTTGGCCACATACATATGACTGTTATCAGTTCTTTTTCCGGACCGCGGATTGTTGAAGCTTTGAGAAGATCAGGTTATGGTGTTACTGAGGTGCCTGGTAGAGGTAGAAACGGGATGGTTTCTGTATTACATATCGCAGTCTTAAGAAAAAATGTGATGGATGTAGAAACCATTGTTCTAGAAATGGATAAAGACGCATTTGTCACTGCAGAAGATGTAAGGCCAATCAGAAGGGGATTTTGGCGCGCATAAAAACATACTTTTTGTGAACAAGGTGAGCTTTTTTCTCACCTTGTTTTTTTATTTGCCTAAAGGTTTTACGATCAAAGAAATTCCACGTTTGTCAATTACTTGAATCGGAGTTCCATTTACGAGAATCTGATCATCACTTGATATTGCGCTCCATTCTTCTCCTGCTAACTGAATGGTACCTTGTGGATCTAAATCAGAAATAACATAACCAGTCAATCCAACTAAGGATTCCATTCCTGTTCGCACAGGTGCTCGTAGCGCTTTTAGTGCAAATCTTAATACGACAAAAATACCAATAGACAAAATAATTCCGGTACTTATTACCAATGGAACAGATACTTGTGGAAATCCAGGTGTTTCAATTGAGTTGAACAACACCAATGCACCAACTATGAATGAGATTGTTCCAGCAGCTGTTAATGCTCCATGAACAGGAGCCTTAATTTCCAAAATGAATAAGATAAAGGCAGTAATTAGGAATAAAATTCCAAACCAATTCACGGGCAATACACCCAGACCATAAACAGCGAGGATTAAGCAGACAGCACCGATGAAGCCGGCTACCCAACCTCCCGGGTTGGATAATTCAATGAATATGGCCTGAACACCAATTGTCAGTAAGATAAACAAAATGTTTGGATTGGTTAATAGCTGCAGCAGGTTTTCAATAAAACTCATTTCCACGGGGAGGAGTAGAGCATTTTCAAGCTCAAAAGTAATCGTCGTATTTGCTATATCAATTGTTCTTCCATTAATTTGACTAAGTAAATCATCAATATCTGAGGCGATGATATCAATCAAACCAACCTCCAAGGCTTCCTCAGCTGAAACCGCGATGGCGTTTTCGATCGTGTCTTCTGCTAAAGCAATTGCTGCTTCTCCACGATTTACAGCGAGTGATCTTACCGAAGCTTTGAGGATTTCTTTTTGCTTGGTTTCAATTGTTTCGCCAAGTTCTTCTCCCTGGCTGCCAACAGGACTGGCTGCGCCAATGGCAGTTTCAGGGGCCATTGCCGCTACATGACCTGCTAATGTGATCAGTGTTCCAGCACTACCAGCTATTGCACCACGTGGAGAAACATAAACCACCACGGGAATTTCGCTGGAACGGATATTCTGAACGATAGTATTCATCAGATCGATACTTCCACCCGGTGTATCAAGTTGAATGATCAGGACATCAGCATTTTGCCTTTCGGCAATTGAAAGACCACGATCAATATAACCGACCAATACAGGAGTTAATGGTCCTTGTACGGTAAGGGTGACTACATTTGGAGCGATTGATTGACTATTTACTGATTTCGTTGGAATTAAAAACCCAACTATCAACCAGTTAATTAAGATCAGGTATCGAAAAACCTTCATTTTTCCTCGTTTCTTTATCAGATTATAAATAGCCTTGATGTTTTAAACAAGAAATGATCTATGGATTGTTTATTTTTTTCTTATTTTTTGTTAACAAGAATCTTTCAACCAGGCGATATCCTTATAAAGAAGGAATTTGTTTTACAAATAGGAGGTTTACAATGTCTAAAATTATAGGTATCGATTTAGGTACAACAAATAGCGTAGTCGCTGTCATGGAAAGCGGAGAACCGACTGTAGTTAATACAGTGGAAGGTTCACGATTATGTCCATCAGTGGTCGCTTTCAATAAAAATAAAGAACGTCTGGTGGGGCAAAATGCCAAACGTCAGGCAGTTATTAACCCTGAGAATACGATTACATCTATTAAGCGATTAATTGGAAGAAGGTTTGATGAAATTGAGCAAGAAAGGGAAATGGTACCTTATGAAATTGTAAAAGGGCCATCTGGTGATGTTCGGGTAAAGATCCCAGTAACAGGGAAGGAATATTCACCACAAGAAATTTCAGCTATGATTCTAGCAAAATTAAAATCTGACGCTGAATCATATCTGGGTCAACCTGTTAACCAGGCTGTAATCACTGTCCCTGCCTACTTTAATGATAGCCAACGACAGGCAACCAAGGATGCAGGTAAAATTGCCGGATTGGAAGTTTTGCGAATAATCAATGAACCGACTGCTTCAGCTCTAGCATATGGATTGGATAAAAAAGTGAATGAAAAAGTACTGATATTTGACCTTGGTGGAGGTACTTTTGATGTGTCAATTTTGGAAGTTGGTGACGGTGTATTCGAAGTGAAGTCCACCAGTGGGGATACCCATTTAGGTGGTGATGATTGGGATGAGATCCTGGTCAATTGGATCGCTGATGAGTTCAAGAAAGAACAACAATTAGATCTTAGAAACGATCGGCAGGCTTTGCAAAGGCTGAGAGAAGCTGCAGAAAAGGCAAAAATTGAGCTTTCTTCAGTCCTGGAAACTGAGATTAATTTACCCTATATCACAGCAGATGCTAATGGGCCAAAACATCTGGTAATGAAAGTAACCAGATCTAAGTTCGAACAACTGTCATCAGATTTGATGAAAAGACTACAAATACCATTTGAAGCAGCCATTAAAGATGCTGAATTAAAGATTTCTGATATTGATGAAGTTGTGTTGGTTGGTGGATCAACCAGAATGCCCATGGTGCAGGACTTGGTTAAGAAACTAACCGGGAAAGATGTGAATAAATCAGTCAATCCCGATGAGGTTGTAGCATTAGGGGCTGCTGTTCAAGCTGGGGTACTATCCGGTCAGGTAAACGACGTACTTTTATTAGATGTAACACCATTATCCTTAGGTGTTGAAACACTTGGTGGTGTAATGACTAAGGTGATTGAAAGAAATACGACTATCCCTGTAAAAAAATCGCAAGTATTTTCTACCGCAGAGGATAATCAACCAGCAGTGGATGTTCATGTTTTACAGGGTGAACGTCAATTGGCTTCGGACAACATTAGTTTAGGGCGTTTTAGATTGGAAGGAATCCCTGCGGCACCACGTGGATTACCACAAATTGAGGTTACCTTTGACATCGATGCAAATGGGATTTTGAACGTAACTGCAAAGGATAAAGCATCCGGTAAGGAACAAAGAGTAACGATCACGGCTTCAACGAACATGGATAAAAGTGAAATTGAACGCCTGGTGCAAGAAGCAAAACAGCACGAAGCTGAGGATTTGCAAAGGAAAGAGCTTATCGAAGCCAGGAATAACGCAGACCAAATCATCTACGCAGCAGAAAAAGAATTACAAGAGAATTCAGAGTCTGTAGATTATCAGGTCAAAAATGATATTGAAACAAAACTTAATTCTCTGAAAGAGGTAATAAAAAGTGAAAATCTGACCATGATTCGAGAGAAGGCAAAAGAGGTTGAGATTGCATTACAAAATTACATTGCTAACAAGAGTAATGCTCAATCTTCAGCCAATGATGATCACTCAGGACAGGAAAATGGTGAAGAAGTTGTTGAAGGTGAATACCAGGATATCTAAGAAAAAGTGGGCTGTAAATCAGCCCACTTTTTGAATCTATGCTTGTTCATCAACCAGCGTACCTATGGGTTCACCGGTCATTGATTTTTTCAACGCAGACGGATCAAACAAATTCAGTACCAGAATTGGTAGTTTGTTCTCCATACATAATGAAATGGCAGTGCTATCCATCACTTCCAATCTGCGATTTAAAGTATCGATATAGGATAGGTGATCAAACTTGACTGCGTCTGGATTCTGTTTTGGATCACTATCATAAACGCCATCCACTTTTGTTGCTTTAATTACGACATCAGCATCAATTTCCATGGCTCTAAGCGCTGCGGCAGTATCCGTTGAGAAGTAAGGATTACCGGTTCCACCACCAAAAATCACAACCCTTCCTTTTTCCATGTGGCGAATTGCTCGTCGTCGAATGTAGGGTTCGGCAACAGAACGCATTTCAATGGCGGATTGAAGCCGGGTGACAACGTCGATTGACTCAAGTGCATCCATCAGCGCTAAACCATTCATTACGGTTGCCAGCATTCCCATATAGTCAGCAGTGGCACGGTCCATTCCCAAATCCAGTCCTTGTTTACCGCGCCATAAATTGCCAGCTCCGATGACGATTGCAACATCGACACCCATTTCATGGACTTCCTTAACTCTTTTGGCGATTCTTAATGCCCGCTCTGGATCAATTCCAATCCCCGCTTCATTTCCAAGTGCTTCTCCGGAGAGTTTCAGTAAAATTCTTTTGTATTTGATTTGTTCCATTCTTGTTCCTCGTAAAAAAAAGTCAACCATCAGGTTGACTTTTGATCGATTATTCTTCTTCTGAGGTTGTTTCACCAAGCGCCCACCGGGCAAAGCGGCGAACGACTACATTTTCACCTAACGCTACAACTTTTTCATTAATTAGTTGTTGAATGGTAATATCCTCGTTACGAATGTAAGGTTGTCGCATAAGCACAACTTCATTCTTGAATTTTTCCAAAGTCCCTTCGACGATTTTTGGAAGAATTGCTTCTGGTTTTCCATCTTCGCGAGCTTTTGCTGCTGCAATCTGTGCTTCTTTATCCAATACTTCCTGAGGGATGTCCTCCTCTTTGATGTATATGGGAGAAGTAGCTGCAATTTGAAGTGCTAGTTCGTGTGCCAATTCACGGAAAGCTTCTGATCTTCCGACAAAATCGGTTTCAACATTTACTTCTACCATGACACCGACACGACCATTACCATGGTTATAAAGTTCAACGACGCCTTCAGACGCATTGCGTGAGGCTCGTTTTGCTGCTTTTGCCAGCCCTTTTTCTCTTAAGAAATCAAGCGCTTTGTTGAGATCGCCATCTGCACTTTCAAGTGCTTTGCGACAATCCAAAATACCTGCACCCGTTGATTCTCTTAATTTTTTAATATCTTCTGTTGAAATTGCCATTTTATAAAAATCCTTTTACTTTATCGTTCTTTTTTTCTGTTCTAACTTTAATTACTCTTCTTCAGATTCATCTGATGATTTTTCGTCAACTTCTTCTTCGACCTTCGTAGTTTTTTTAGTTGTTTTAGCTTTTGTGGTCTTTTTAGCTTTTGGTTTCTTAGCTACAACTTCTTCCTCGACCTCTTCTTCATCCTTGGCGATGAATTCTTCTTCTACAACTTTTTCTAAATCTTCTTCTGAAATTGTTTCAACTGTTTCTACAGTTTCATCTTTTTCCTCTGATACCTCAATATCTTCTTTTTCTACGTCAAGTTTGGCTAAGGTAGAAGCACCTAACAAGGTCTCATCATCCAATTCAGCATCTTCTTCCATCTTGTGCCGAACGATTTGTGGTCTTTCTTCACCGGGAGCTAAATCTTCATCATCAAAATCTTCGTCTTTGCGTAAGGATTTACCTTCGATCACAGCATCAGCAATTTTTGACACCATTAATTTAATGGCGCGGATTGCGTCATCGTTTGAAGGGATAACATAATCAATATTTCGAGGGTCACAATTAGTGTCTACCATTGCAATAATCGGAACATCTTTCAGGTTGGCTTCGTGAACAGCAGTCTCTTCACGGCTGACATCAATGATAAATAATAGGTCGGGAATCTTTTTCATATTACGAACACCACTTAACCTGATCATGAGTCGATTGATTTCTCTATCGATCATGAGGGCTTCTTTTTTGGTGTATGAATTGATTTCACCGGTTTCGTGAAGCTTTTCTAATCGTTCCAATTCACCAATTCGTTGGCTGATTGTAGACCAGTTAGTAAGGGTACCACCCAGCCAGCGTTCAGTAACATAAGGCATACCACAGCGGATTGCTTCTTCTTTGATCGTTTCTTGAGCCTGTCGTTTGGTTCCAACAAAAAGAATTGTGCCACCAGATGCGACTGTATCACGAACCACATTGTAAGCATTGTTGATTGCCTTGACCGTTTGTTGTAAGTCAAGGATGTGAATACCATTGCGTTCCGTAAAAATGAACGGACGCATTCCAGGGTGCCACTTGTTGGTTCTATGACCAAAGTGAACACCACTTTCCAAAAGTGCTTTCATGGAAATTACAGATGCCATTTTATTTTACTTTCTCCTTAATAAATTTCGTTTATCCTCCGCCCTCGTCAACCCAATTATCAGAACATCCAGGATGCACGCTGATATGGTCAGAGGACGTGTGTAATTACTGCTCGCGCAGCCGAAATAGTATATCATAACGTTGGATAATTCGTCCAGAAAATAGTATTATTGCTACTATAAAGCCAAAATATTTAGGCAATTAAAATAATAATCGAAATTTGGCAAGTAAAGGAGAACCGATTGAGCAGGTTTACACCATTGGATCATGATCACATTGAACCACATATGTGTAGTTTAGATTTGCGTCTTTACATTTTAAGCAAATTACCATTTTTCAAAAGTCTACACAAAAATCAAATCCTGGAAGTAAACAATTTGTTTGTGGATCGTGGTTATCAGCCAGGTGAAATGATTTACTCAGAAAGTAGCGATGCTGAGAGGTTGTTTGTATTGGCTGATGGAAGTGTTAAATTGATTCAGAATGCACTCAGTGGAAAAGAAGTGCTTTTGGATGTCTTAACCTCAGGTGATTTTTTTGGAAGTTTGTCTGCTCAAAAAAATGATAAGTATCGAGAAAGTGCTTACGCCCAAACTCCTGTGTGTGTTATAAGCTTAGAAAATTTTGAATTTCGAAAAATTCTTGAAATGTATCCTCAAGTTGCATTGAGCGTGATGGACACAATTAATGAACGACTACAAAAGTCTCAATCTATTATTCGGATTATCAGCACGTCCTCGGCAGAACAACGAGTTGCGTACACCTTGTTAAAACTAGCTAAAAAATTAGGTCAAAAAAGTGATGAAGGATTATTGATTCAGTTACCCCTATCACGGGAAGATATAGCAAATATGACAGCTCTCACCACAGAGACTGTTTCAAGAATCATGAGCAGGTTTCAAAAAAATGATTTGATTAAGACCGGTAGACAATGGGTGGCTATTAGTGATTTTGAAAGTTTGAATGAAATTGCTATTGATTTTTCTATTTAAATAATTCATGTTTTTTCATCCGGCGGATGTAATTAATTGATGTAGATCATGTAAACAATGGGGGATTACCGGTATCCTTTCAATTAAGATTTTGAAAGGAGTATCAAATGAAAACAATTTTACGATCAAAAGATCTGTCATGCCCGTCCTGTATTGTTAAGATCGAAAAAGCACTTAACTCAGAAAGAGGAGTTTCTGATGCAAAAGTATTTTTCAACAGTGGCAGGATCGAAGTTCAACATGATGAAGAAGTCGTCGAACCTCAAAAGTTGGTTGAAATAGTTCAATCCATTGGTTATACAACTTCTATTTCGCCATTTTAATCTGAGATCCCTGAAATTAAATCAGGGATCAATTTCTTAGGGAGTTTTAAATGAAATTATTGATTCAACAATTCTCTCAACCTGCAAATAGAAAATTATTATTGGTGTTGCTAAGTGGAATTTTCATTTTGGTTTCACTCGGGGTGGAAAAAATCTGGAACCTCACTTCGCTCAAAAATGTGTTGATGATGGTTGCCGCGTTAATCGCTGGCGTTGATATAGCAATAAGAGCTTTCAGAAGTCTGAAAAACAAACACATTAGTATTGAGTTGTTGGTGACGATTGCAGCAGGTGGCGCACTTCTTATAGGTGAGTATTGGGAAGCTGCAGCTGTAACTTTTTTGTTTATTTTCGGAGCATATTTGGAGGCTCGAACGCTCAATCAAACAAGAAAGGTTTTGCAAAATCTAATTGAGCTTGTTCCTACAACAGTATTGGTGTTCAGAAATGGAGAACAAAAGGAAATCGATGCCTGGGAGGTGAAAAAAGGAGAAACGGTTGTTCTGAAACCCGGTTCAAGAATTGCAGTTGATGGAGAGGTGATCGAAGGATATTCTTCAGTTGATGAAAGTGCTATTACCGGAGAATCGTTACCTGTTGAAAAAGAGTTAGGTTCACAAGTTTTTGCTGGAACTGTCAATTTAGATGGATTAGTTAAAATTCGCGCAGAACAAGTCGGAGCAGATACTACTTTAGCAAAAATAATCAAAAGAGTCGAAGAAGCTCAGGATGAAAAAGCACCAACTCAAAGATTTATGGAAAAATTCGCCAGTTGGTATACACCGTTCATTATCGGGTTAAGTGTCATTTCATATTTTGTAACCAATGATATTCATTTAGCGTTAACTTTATTGGTTATTGGGTGCCCAGGTGCTCTGGTGATATCAACACCGGTTTCTATCGTGGCTGGTATCGGAAGAGCTGCAAAAAAAGGAATACTCATCAAAGGGGGAGAATACTTGGAAAATGCAGGAAAAATATCTGTGGTTGCTTTTGATAAAACCGGAACAATCACTGAAGGAAAACCTTATGTTTCAGATGTTTTTGTAATTGGAGATGGAAAGATTTTCGAAGGTGAAAAAGTCGACTTGTACAAAAGAGAAAATAGTTCAAACTGGGATGCTTCTCAAGCAAGATTGTTGTATTTGGCAGCGATTGCGGAATATGGTTCTGAGCACCCTCTGGCAAAAGCAATTGTGGATGCTGCAGGATTTAGTAAAGAGGAAAAAATTGAAAAATTCGAGACATTTACTGGTCGTGGGATTAAGGTATCACATAATGGATCTGAAATTGCAGTGGGAAGTAATCATTTTATGAAAGATTTGGGAATCGATGTATCTGAAAGCGTTTTTGATAAACAGACATTACTAAAAACTGAAGGTAAAACAACGATTCTGGCATCTTATAAAAATGCAATTGTTGGAATCATTGCTGTGGCAGATAAGCCGAGAGAAAATGCAATTGAAGCGTTACAAAATATTAGAAAGATTGGTGTAAAAAGAATTGTTATGCTAACTGGTGATGATCAAATCACCGCGAATGCTATTAGCTCAAAAGTGGGAATCTCAGATGTGCATTCTCAATTGATGCCAGAACAAAAATTAGAGATTGTCCGAAATTTTCAACATGAAGGGCACATTGTAGCAATGGTGGGGGATGGAATTAATGATGCACCAGCTTTAGCAACTGCTGATTTGGGAATTGCGATGGGGGTATCAGGAACTGATGTTGCAATTGAAACTGCAGATGTAGCCTTGATGTCTGATGATTTGATGAAAATCGCTGAGACATTAAAAATTTCAAGATTAACCTTAAGAAATATAAAACAAAATATTTTTATAGCTCTTTTTACGGTTTCTGTATTATTAGCAGGAGTAATTTTTGGAAAAGTTCATATGTCTGGCGGCATGTTGATTCATGAAGCTTCAGTCTTGATTGTGATTTTAAATGGTATGCGATTATTGAAAATATAAAATCACAGTACATTCACAATGATAAACAGAAATTCAACTTGACTATCAGAGGTGGATAGTATAGAAATGACTTATTTGAAAAGCATTTCTTTCGAAGACAGGAAACAACAATGACTCACATACTTGTTACCAACGATGATGGCATATTTGCGCCAGGGATTATTCAACTGGCAAAATCTTTGCAAAAATTAGGTAAAGTAACTGTTTTAGCACCTGATAAAAACTGGTCAATTTCTGGCCATAAAAAAACCCTTCATAAACCACTTAGAATTCGACAAGTGCATTTAGTCGATGGGGTAGATGCTTATTCATCGGATGGAGCACCTTCCGACTGCGTTGCTTTAGCATTGCTCGGCTTTGTAAAGGAAAAGGTTGATCTTGTGGTTTCAGGAATTAATCCACATGCAAATATTGGCAATGATGTAACTTACTCCGGTACTGTTACAGCTGCATTTGAAGCTGCGATTGCAGGGATCCCGGCGGTAGCTTGTTCTTTAGATTCACCAGAAGATTTTAACGAAGAATTGGATTATTCAACAGCAGGTGAGGTGGTTGTAAAAGTTTCTGAGCAGGTAATCCTGAATGGTATTCCCCCTAAGACGATATTAAGTGTGAACATTCCTTATCTAAAACAGGAGGAAATCAAAGGTTATCAAATCACCAAACAGGGTTTACGAATTTACAGAGACGCGCTCATTACGCGAAAAGATCCGCGGGGATTTCCATACTATTGGATTGGTGGAGAATTTCCACACGCTGTCCCTGACCATGGAACTGATTTTGGTGCATTGAAGGAAGGTTACGTTTCCATAACACCGCTTCAATTGGATATGACGGCTTATTCAATGTTTGAGTACTTAAATCAATGGAAATGGTGATTTTCAACTAAATAATAACTTGATTTAACCTATGGCAATTTACTATACTATTGGTAGTTATTGGTTTGATAAAACGATCATCATTATTGGAAAGGAGTAATGCAAAAATGCATGAAAAACATACCGTAAGAGATTGGATGGCTGATCTTGTGGTCTTTGTTGATCCGGATCAAACGGTATACGAAATTCTCAGTATTATGCGTCGTAGATATATTAATAGTGTGATGGTGCGTAAAAGTGAGGGAAATCAGGATTTTGGGATCGTCACGTCGAGGGATATAAGCGATAAAATTGTGGCTGAAAACCGAAATCCGAAAGAAGTTTTAGTAAGAGATGTTATGTCATCTCCAGTTGTAATTGCTGCCGAAAATTTATCGGTTAAGGAATGTGCTATTTTAATGCGTGAAAAGCACATTCATCATCTTCCAGTAAAAGATGATAGTGGCTTAATAATCGGGATGGTTTCTGCAAGTGATTTTCTGCTCATAGCAGAAGCAATGGGGACGAATTTTCAGGAACGATCATTGTCATAAAAAAATGAATATTTAAGAACATATTCGACGCATCGGTTATAATTTCCTCCGATGCGTCGAATTTTTAAATTTTTAGGTCTGATCATTTTATTAATAAAATTAACAATTGGTTCTCCATTTGCTTTCGTCCATGCCCAGGCAAGTGGGGCGATTGATTTAATTGCCATTGTAAATTCTTTACGTGAGGACAATTTTTTCGATCCATATGAAATCGATGAAGCATTAATGACATCTGCCCAGCAACAAGCAGAATATATGGCTGATATTGGTCAGGTTACACACAATCGTAAGGATGGGTCTACACTTAGCTCTCTGGGTTTTTTAGAAAATATAGCTGGTGGGGAGAACTTGAATCCACGGGTTGTTGTGTATACGATGTGGACGGATACAGAGAATTGGAACACATTGTTAGGAATTCCTTTTGGAAAGGTCGGAGCTGGTGTAGCAGAAAAGGATGGGGTAGTGTACTACGTGTTACAGGTGCAAAAAATTGAAACTGGTTTACAAGCCCAACCGACAATTGATTATCAGATCACACCAGACCCAGACAAGGTAAGTGATGTAATTACTGCAACACCTCAATTAGATGGCTCAATTGTTCATCAGGTTTTGGATGGCCAGGCACTTTGGTCAATAGCAATTGCATATAATATTACGATTGCCGATATTATTCAGTGGAATAACTTGCTACCTACTCCTCAAATTTTTGTTGGTGAACGATTGGTTGTTCAACTGGCACCAACTGCAACTCTTTCACCCACAATTACGAATACAGGTATTCCACCAACCAGAACTATCACCCCCAGCAGTACACCTGTAACACCATCACCCTCAGTAACGATTACAGTTGCACCAACCCAAACACCAAAACCTCCGTTTTCGGTTTATTCCATGGAAAGCCAGGAACGAAAAATCATCGGTTGGGGTATTTCAATTATTTGTTTTATTGGCCTTGTTATCGTTGTTATAAGAGGATTCATTCGAAAATAATTTGATTAAATCGAGAAATCCTCTCCCATCCAAACTCCGTCCACAGGGGCATGAATTTCTGATAATAGTTTTCCTTTGCCATTTTCATTTTCACCAAGCATAGGATGAGAATGAGAGAATAGATCGACCTTTTTTTCCATTTTTTGCATACGTTCAAGGATGGCTTCGACTGTTTTGCCAATCGTATCTGGTAATAAATCATGATGTAAATCTGGTGCAGAAGACACGACCTGGTTAGACCTCTTGACAATATGACCTGGAATACCAACAACAACAGAATTTTCTGGTACCGGATTTACAACAACCGCATTTGCACCGACACGACTTCCCGTTCCAATTTCAATTGCACCTAATACCTTAGCCCCTGCACCTACAACAACATTATCTCGCAAAGTTGGGTGTCGTTTCCCTTTTTCTATGCTTACCCCACCTAATGTCACGCCATGATATAAGGTTACATTTTCACCAACTTCTGCTGTCTCACCAATCACAACACCCATGCCATGATCGATAAAAAACCCATTACCAATTTTCGCACCAGGATGGATCTCTATTCCTGTCAAAAATCTTGATAATTGCGAAATAGATCTTCCAATGAAGAAAAGTTTGTGGGTCCAGAACCAATGAGCAATCCGATGGGACCAAACTGCATGTAACCCTGAGTAAAGCATGATGATTTCAAATTTGTTGCGGGCTGCGGGGTCTCGGTTGAGAGCTGATTCCAGATCAGATTTAAGTAACCTCAGAAATTTTTTCATAATTTTCCTACTCCCGAAATTCATCAAACAATGGAGTACTTAAGTATCTTTCACCAAATGATGGAATAATCACCACGATCCGTTTACCTTTTGCTTCCGGACGTTTTGCAATTTGCATTGCCGCCCATGTGGCAGCCCCGGAGGATATGCCTACCAGTAAACCCTCTTGTGATGCCATTAATTTAGCTGTAGAAAATGCATCTTCACCTTTTACTGTAATAACTTCATCATAAATTTTCGTGTTTAGTACGTCCGGAATAAAACCAGCTCCAATACCCATTATTGGATGTTTGCCTTTCTCTCCTCCGGATAATACCGGAGATTCTGCAGGCTCAACAGCTATTACTTTAATAGCTGGATTGTGCTCTTTCAACACTTCCCCGACACCAGTTATTGTTCCTCCAGTCCCAACCCCAGAAACAAAATAATCCAAATTGCCATCTGTGTCGTTAAGAATTTCCATAGCAGTGGTTCGACGATGGATTTCCGGGTTAGCCGGATTTTGAAATTGTTGGGGGATGAAGACTTTCGGGTCTTCTTGTGCCAATTGATTTGCTTTGGCAATTGCTCCTGGCATACCCTCACTTCCCGGGGTTAGGATCAAGTCAGCACCTAATGCACGCAATAGCATCCTGCGTTCCATGGACATGGTATCCGGCATAATAATTTTTATCTGGTACCCTCGCGCAGCGCAAACGAATGCCAATGCGATGCCGGTATTGCCACTGGTTGGCTCAACGATAACAGAATCTTTGTTAATCATTCCAGCCTCTTCGGCTGCATCGATCATAGCTACACCGATACGATCCTTTACTGAATGGGCAGGATTGAAATATTCTAATTTGACCAGGATTTCACTCTGCAAACCATTTGTGATTCGATTTAACCGAACCAATGGTGTATTCCCTATTAATTCTGTAATATTATTTGCTATTCTCATTTGATTCTCCTATGTTAAAAAAAATACAGTCATCTGGTGATCAGGTAAAACAAAAAATGCGGGGCTTAAGGCCGCAACCTGATTTTGATGACTGTGAAATTTCTTTCTTTCAGGCGACGGCTAGATAATGAAGCCCCGCCCTATACACATGCAATTTCTAAACATACTTCTCCAAATTAATTAGACTTAATTTATCTTATTATATAGCTATTACATAAAGTGTCAAGGATTGAATTAGATTGAATTAGAAGTTGTATAATTTTTGTACAAAAAAATTTGAAACTTTTTTCTTATTCATACGTATAAATTAACTGGATAAATGAATTGATTTCCATCAAAAACAAAAGAAAGAAAGAGTGAGGTTTTATATGAATATCAAATCAAGTTGGCATTTTCTCCTAGGTGGTTTATTAGTCTTAATTGGGGTAGCATCACTGCTGGATTCTCTGAATGTAATCCCATTTGGTGGTGTGTTGTGGGGTGCATTGTTTGGTTTGGGTGGATTGGCTTTCATCCTTTATCTCATCCAAAATCGAACAGCCTGGTGGGCAATCATACCCGGAGTCGTTTTAATTGGGTTATCCGTAATTATTATTGTTTCATCATTATTTCCGAATTTCGAAGGGGAGATTGGTGGTTTTATCCTCTTCTTTAGTATCAGTGCAGCATTTTGGGTTGTTTACGCGATGAACAATAAATTTTGGTGGGCAATAATTCCAGGTGGTGTCATGGCTGCACTCGCTTTGACAATTCTTGTTGGCGAATTAACAACCTTTGATGGTGGTGGAATTTTCTTGTTAGGGATTGCTCTAACATTCCTGCTATTAACTATTTTGCCTGGAATGGAAGGCAATCGGCAATGGCCATATATACCTGCTGGTATTTTATTTGTGATTAGTTTGTTTGCCTTCTTTGAAGATTTCAATATGTCCAGTTTGATTTGGGCTTTCATTCTGATTGCGTTTGGTGGATTTCTGGTCGTTAGATCTTTACTGCAGAAAAATTCGTAGGAGGAAATATGTCTGAAAATTTGAGTCCTTCAAAAAATAATTACCCAAAGTCTATTTTCTTTCCACTTCTCATTATTTTTGTTGGGGTAGTGCTCTTACTTTCAAATTTAAAGTTGATCCCGGGTGATGGATGGGCTTTGTTGGTTCGTATATGGCCAATTATCTTCTTGTTTGGAGCAATTGATGATTTATTGAATAAAAAATGGGTAAGTGCGGTATTTAATGTTGGTATTGGAGCGATACTGCTTTTGGCAAATTTTGGGTTTTTCCTTATGACTACCTGGGAAATCATCCTCAATTACTGGCCTGTCCTTTTAATTGCATTAGGTTTAGAGAAAATTTTTACGAAGCAGTCTATTGTTGGCTCATTAATTGGCGTGGGATTCTCAATCCTATTTGTTTTGGGATTGCTCTGGTTCATTTTACAAGGTCCATTTAGCAAGGACGCCGTTACTTCTCCGATAAATTTTGACGCCAAAAATATTGAAAAGGTTGAATTACGGATTGAACCAATTGTTAGCAGTTTAAATCTATCTTCGGGAAATGTGACTGATTCATTGGTAACCGGTAATATATTGCTGGCTTCCAATGAGAGGATGGTGACAGAAGAAAAAGCCGAAAGTTCAACCCAAAAGATTTCGATTTCAACATCCGGAGCAGTATTTTTCCCTGCAGGAAACATTAATAATGGATTTCCTTGGGAACTTTTGCTTAATCCTGAACCGCTTTATGATCTGAAAATTAAACAGGTAATAGGTGAACAGAATTTGGACCTTAAAGGTCTATCTTTTGACGAATTGAGTTCGGAACTGGTGATTGGAAAAATGGAGGTTTTTTTACCTGAAGTTGATAAATTAGAAGCGGAATTTGATTGTATTATTGGAGAAATGGTTCTTATCATTCCTGAAGGTACACCAATACGAATAAATGTGGATAAAGGCATTTCAGGCGTTTCTCTTGGAAAAGGATTTTTTAGTGAAGGTGATGTCATTTATTCAGAAGATGCCAGGCTACCTCAGTATATCCTGGATGTGAATATTCCTATTGGGTCATTACGGGTAGAATATCAATAAACCAAAAATTCTGATTGAAGGAGGTTGTTGGAGTAATTCAACAACCTCTGTTTGATTCGGGAACAAATTATGACTTGATTCGTCTTAGTTACAAGATAAAAAATAAAAAACCCTTTGGAGGTCTTTATGAAGAAGAAATTAGTGTTTGTATCCTTAATCGCTTTATTGGCGATGGTGTTGAGCTCATGTGCGAGTGCTCCGTTGAATAATAGTAATATTCGAACAATGAGTGTAAGTGGGCGTGGTGAAGTGTACCTGATTCCAGATATTGCTTACATTAATATTGGAACCCGCAGCCAAGCTGTAGATGTTGCCTCTGCCCTTTCTGATAATAATAAACAAGCCCAAGCAATTTCATCGGTATTATCCGATATGGGAATTGATCCGCTCGATATTCAGACCACTGCTTTCAACGTGTATCCTTTCCAAAATTATGGAATGGATGGTCAGCCAACTGAGCTTGTGTATATTGTTGAAAACACTGTAAATGTGAAAGTACGCGAACTGAACAGGTTAGGAGAAATTCTGGATGCTGTGGTGCGTAGTGGCGCTAACCAAATCAATGGAATTTCATTTGATGTAGAAGATCGCAAGCAAGCAGAAGCTGATGCACGCAGGTTAGCAATTCAAGATGCAACTGAAAAAGCTCAGGAATTGGCAGATTTAGCTGGAACAGAACTGGGAGATTTACAAAACATCAGTGTATATTCCAATGGCGATCCCCAGCCAGTTTATAACGCAAAAGGTGGCGGTTATATTGCGGCTGACTCAGCAGCACCAGTATCTTCCGGTCAAATGATCATTACTGCGGATGCAAACCTTGTTTATGAGCTGAAATAAATAACATTTACTACGGTAACAATTAATTCAAACAAAAAAAACAGGCAATTTTGTCTGTTTTTTTTTGTTTTTTTAACGTAATATTTTAGAAAAACCAGGTTATCAGATAATAACTAATACAGACAGCCCAAGTCCATGTATCAATACGATCCATTGCTCCTCCATGTCCCGGGAGCAATTTACTTGAATCTTTGATGTGAAATTGGCGTTTTATCATACTTTCACCTAGGTCACCTAATGGGGTAACAACACTTAAAACCAAACCTAAAATCACTCCATTTGTTGTATTTATGACCTCGACAAATTGGTTAAAGAGCAAAGCTACAAGTAAACCACCTATCAATCCAAAAATCACACCACCAAAATATCCTTCCCAGGTTTTTTTGGGACTGGTTATCGGAGCCATTTTTTTCTTGCCAAATCTTCTTCCAACAAAATAGGCTCCACTATCTGAAAATGCAATGATAGCAATGGTGAGCAATAGCCACCATTGACCACTTGAAAGAAACATTATTGATATAAAATATCCACCGATCCAACCAAAATATAGGACAGCTCCCAGTGTTAAAGCAAAATCTATTGCCGATGATTCTCTTCCTCTTTCATACTGAATAGTGTGGAATGCCATCGACCCCAGGAAAATAAATGCAATCAGGATATCGCTACCTTTAAAATCATATAGATAACGGAATAATAACAACAAGAAAATTGATATCAACATGATTACTAAAGAAGGGTTGTATCCTCCTTTTTTATAAATTTGATGATATTCTCTTGTTGCTAAAAGTAAAATAATTGCAATAAATGAAAAGTAAAACCAATTGCTAAGATAAACAACAGATAAGCCTATGAGTAAAAGTACTATAGCTGTCTTTATCCTTGTCCAAAGCATCTTTATTCTTCTTTACAAGGTGTGACTAAACCATAGCGTCGATCTCTTGAGCTATACTCTTGAATCGCTTTTTTCAATTCATCTCTATTAAAATCTGGCCAAAAGATAGGAGTAATATACCACTCAGAATATGCTGATTGCCAGATTAAGAAATTGCTGATTCTCATTTCACCTGAAGTACGTATGATAAGGTCAGGATCGGGTATACCCGCAGTAAAAAGGTACTGACTAACAAGGTCATCACAAATTTCTTCTGGTTTATGGGAATTCTCAATAATTTTCTTGATGGCACAAACTATTTCGTCACGGCCACCATAATTCCATGCGATGCAGACAGTTATGCGATTGTTATCCTTCGTTAGTTCGATTGATCTCTCAACTTTTTCTTGTAAAGATGGGTCCAGACGTTCCAGTCTTCCAATGTGAACGAGTTGCACACCTTGATTGTGTAATTCCTCAAGTTCATGGTCAATTACTTCTTCAAGAATATGCATTAATCCATCCACCTCTTCTGCTGGTCTTCCCCAATTTTCAGTAGAAAATGCATAAATTGTTAAATATTTGATACCGAACTCAACGCATGCTTTAATAATCTCACGTAGATTTTCAGTGCCAGCTTTATGGCCTGCTAAGCGGGGTAACCCGCGCTTGATAGCCCAACGACCATTCCCATCCATGATAATCGCCACATGGGTAGGTGGGTTGGTAGGTAAATCTTCCTTTGGGTAATGATCTGCCTGCATATGGATCTTATACTTCCATTATTTCTTCTGTTTTTCGTTCACCAATTTTATCAATTTCAATCATGAATCGATCAATAACTTTTTGTAACTCGTCTTCACCGTTTCTTAATTCATCTTCGGAGATGAGTTTTTCTTTTTCAAATTCTCGCAAATCTTTGATTATGTCACGCCGTACATTTCTACAAGCAATTCGAGCTTCTTCCACGCGGGTATTGGTTACCTTAACCAAATCACGTCTTCTTTCTTCTGTTAAAACTGGCAGATTTAGACGAATTACCTTTCCATCATTGTTTGGTGTTAATCCTAAATCCGAGGCAATGATAGCTCTTTCAATGATTTTTATAGTGGAAGCATCAAATGGGCGGATCATTAATTGTCGTGGTTCGGGAACGCTAATTGTTGATAATTGGTTTAATTGAGTAGGAACACCGTAATATTCAACCAATAGTTTGTCAATTAATCCAGGATGTGCACGACCAGTCCGGATGCCATTTAAATCTTCTTCCAAGCTATTAATTGCACCTTTCATTCGTGTTTCTGCATCTTTGATTGTCTCTTTTATCACGGCAACCTCCTATGTTGTGATCTGTTTAACACTCCGCTTAATTTTAACGCATTTTCAAAAATGCAACGAATTTTTTACGTATCGTATTGTGAGAATCTTAGGATACCTTATTTTTTGAGTATTTCCTATTGGCTCTTGACAAAACAAGAATATTTGTTCTATAATAGAACAAATATTCTGGAGGACGAAATGACGAACCTAAGTTATCAATCTACAATTCTGGAAAGACGCGAAAATCATCGAGTTGAACAACAAACGAATACAAATGCTTTTTCTTTTGCTTCATTGATCAAACAATTTCCAAATATCCCGGAAGCAACTGCAATTTTGGGAAAAGCAGGGCAGATGCCAATTCTTTTTGATTTGGATGATTCTCGACCTGGTTCGATAATAATCGTCAACAACCACATTCCATCTATCCGGAAGTTTCTCACTGGGATGATGAAATCTTTGATTTCTTTTTCACATCCATCCAGCTTTCAGTTTGTAACTATAAGTCATTATCCAGAGAAATGGATTGAACTAATTCAGGAATTTGATCCGGAGTTTGCTTATTGTGCAGGTGTTTCCGGTGATTTTGAAAAGAGCACAGAAGATTGGATTATGTTCCTGACAAAAAAAGCTGATGAACGGCGAAATGGACGAAATAATGGGCCAGCTGTTATTTTATTTATCGACGACTTCAATTTTATCCAGAATTTGGCAATGCATGTCCGGATTAATATCAACTGGTTAATAAACTATGGAGCATCCGTCCGGATTTGGATCGTTTCTGGTTTGGATTTGAAAAAGAACCCTGAAGATATCGAGCAAATTGAGTTATTTAAAACAAGAATCTTTGGTCAAGTTCAACCAAAAACAGCTTCAGAAATCAAGAAATATGTTCCCATGAACGAAATAGAGCAACTATTTCCTGAGAGAAATTTTGTTACAAAAATTGGTAGCAATTGGGTACGCTTTTGGGCACCAAAATTGCAAGGTTAATAGAAGTTGGAGGAGTATGACTACTGGAATGATATGGTTCGATAATGATCCACAAAAAAATATCAATGAAAAAATTCGAATGGCAATAAAATATTATCAAAATAAATTCGGTAGTCAACCAACTATCTGTTATTTAAACCCAAAATTACAAGAAAAATTTTTGGAAACCGAACCAGATATTGAAATTAACTACAACATCAACCTTTCACCAGATTATATTTGGGTAGGAATTAGACAAAGTAGTTTTAGTCTTTAATAGGTAGATATGTAAGGTTTTATATCAAAGTACAATTCCCGATATCCATAACAATTGATGACATCGGTTTGATGGAATCTAGTTTTAGTCACAACATCATTACGATAAACGTGAATATGCCCATGAAGATGGTAGGTAGGTTTGAATACTTTTATCAACCAACGAAATGCTTTAATCCCCTGGTGAGGTAAATCACTCTCATCATGAATTTGCCAGGGTGGGGCATGCGATATAAACAAATCCAGGAATCTTCCGTGTTTTATTTTGTTGAGGATTAATTTTGGCACAAGATTTAAAACCATTGACCACATTTCAGTCTGTGAATATTGATATGGTCCCATGTTGTATCGTAAACAACCTTCAATACCAGCTAATAACAATCCAGTATCATCGACGATGTTTTTACGATGAATATTTATAGCTCCCCATGGATATTTTCTTTCACCACCTGTAGTGATTTCAATTTTGTGAGCATGATTTCCATTGATGTAATACAGTGGGATATTTAGCATGGAAATCATGTACTCCAAATAATAATGTGGTAAATCTCCACAGCTAATAATCAAGTCAATATCATAAAAACGATTTGCTATCGTTGGTTGGTATAAAAACCCTAATTCTATGTCACTTACGGCAAGAATTTTCATCTCTCTCTAATTGTAACTGCTAATGGTTATGGATTTAGCTTATTTATAAATTGTAATTATGCTGCTACAACAAACGCGATAGCCAAATTACGGCTATGTGAAATACTTAGCGACCACATTGTAATACCAAGTTCGATTTCTTTTTGTTTTGCTTTTGCATGCAAATTTACAAAAGGTTCACCGTTTTCTTTTTGAAGAATTTCAATATCTTTCCAATGAATTTCACCAATTCCAGTTCCTAATGCTTTCGATATCGCTTCTTTTGCAGCAAATCTACCGGAAAGGTTTATATCATTTCCTTTACAGATTGCGATTTCATTTTCTGTAAAGACTCGCTCAATAAAACGTGCCCGGATTGAAGGATTGATATCTGACAGACGATTTATCTCAATTAAATCGACACCACTTCTAAGCATTTGTTGTACCTGCACTGATAATTATCATTTTTTTGGGATCAAGATATTTTTTTGCGACTGAAAGAATATCTTTCTTACTGATTCTGCTAATCAGTTCGGGAAATTCGCGTAAATAATTGAGCCCCAATTTGTAACGTTCCATTCGGACAATCGCACTCGCTACACCAGCATTTGATTCAATGGAAAGGGGAATCATTCCAATGATGTTTGCTTTGGAATCTTCTAATTCCTGGTCTGTTACAGGTTCAGATAGGAAACGATGGATTTCTTCCTGGATGATGTTGATGGTTGCTTCAATATTGTTGGGATTCACACCAGCAGAAATCTCCCAGGTTCCGGCATATTGCCATGAATTTAATGCAGTTGATGCAAAATAAGCTAATCCTGACTTATCACGAACTGCTTCTCCAATTCTTCCCATCATCCCAAATTGGCCGAGAATATTATTGCCAACGGACGCTATCAGAAAATCTTCAGACGTCCTTTTAGGGCCATAATTCCCCAGGATGATGTCGGTCTGAAATTTGCCAGGTATTTCAATATGTTCGCGATAAGAAAATTTTGATATCGGAACAGTAGGAATAACAGGAGGAGCAATCCATGAAGGGTTTTCCCAGTCTCCGAATTCTTTGTAAATCAGGTCGATTACCTCATTTGGTGTTATTGCGCCAACGACAACGATCACCATTCCTTTGGGGCTGTAAAACCTACTGTGAAATTTTACTAAATCAGATCTACGAATTCTTCTGATCGTTTCGATTGTACCTTCTTCAGCGATTCCATAGGGATGGTTAGGAAATAAGACTTCATCAAACCGAAGTGATACTCTTTCATTTGTATCCTGTTGCCTTATATAAAGTCCTGTCAGGATTTGAGAAAGCAGTAATTTTAATTGTGTGGGAGGAAAGATTGGCCATCGTACCGTCTCAGCGACATTTTTTATTAGCATTGTTAAATCTTCAGAGAGCGCTCTCCCCCCAAAATTTGTGGATTGAATACTTGCCCCAAAACCCAGCGAAGCACCAGCTGTTTCCAGTTCGTTGTAGATTTTTCTATGTCTTCGAAGAACAGTTCCCCTCATTAATGCGTACGATGTAAATAAACCTAAACCTAATTTTTCTGCTGGATCATTGATAGAACCACATTGCAGATAACCACTGACTACAACAGACGGACTGGTAAAATCAGTCTTTGTTAAGACGATAATTCCATTAGGCAATTCAGATCTATAAATATTGTCTTCCCCAGGCAGGTGATCCCATAGATTTTTTGTTTTTATCATATTGATTTGTCACCATTGCTCTCTGGTAAGTAAATCCCAATCACTCTTTTCGCGGGATTGAGGTATTTTTCAGCAACTTTTTGAACGTCTTGCGGTTTAACAGCGTTTAATTGTTCAAGATAATTCTGAAACCAATCATAATTGGCAAAATTTTCAGAATATCCTAACCAAAATGCCTGATTGGTGATATTTTCTAAACCATATGCAAATAGTGCTTTTGCCTGCTTCACTGCTCGTTGAATTTCCGCTCCGCGGATTCGTTTGGTGATAATTTGATCAATTTCCCTATCAATAATTTCAATCGCTTTATGAGGGTCTTGTTGATCATGTAAAGTGACTGATAAATCGTACAAATAAGGATCAACAGTGGCTTGCAATCCACCTGCAATACTGATAGCGAAATTCTTATCTACTAATTTTTTATACATTCGGCTGGTTTTATTAGAAACCCCACCACCACCGAACATATTCAGACTTGCTGGTCCGGTTAATAAGCTATCCAAAATTGTATAGGCAAAGAATTCTGGATCAGATGCCGCTGGTGCCCGGTAGGAAATCTGCAGATAAATGGTATCACCTGGACCAGTAAGTTCTATTTCTTTATTGTCTGACATTTCTGGTTCAGGAAGAATGGTGTGGTTCGGGGTATTGTTTGCGGGTTTATTCTCAAAAAGGTTGCGAATCTTCAAAAACATCGTTTTCGTGTCGAAATCTCCCGCAATACTCACCAGGCAATTAGCAGGATGATAATAATTCCTGTAATGGTTATATAAATCTTCTCTTTGAATACGTTTAAGATCCTCCAGTGTACCAATGACTTCGTTACGATAAGGATGAAATTCAAAAGATGCTTCATTTACTGCACTATTCAATCGCAAGAAAGGTTCATTTTCTTTACCTTCTTTTTCCGAAATGATGACTGTTCGTTCGGCTTCGACATCGTCCGGTTTAAAAAGACTATTTAATTGTCTGTCCGCTTCTAACTCCAAAGCAATATCGATTTTATTTGCTGGCATTGTCTCAAAATATGTTGTCCAGTCCAGGTGGGTGAACGCATTCCATAATCCACCTTCCCGTGAAATGAGGCGATCCATTAACGAAGATGGGTATTTCTTCGTTCCTTTAAATTGCATGTGTTCAACCCAATGGGAGATGCCGGTATATCCTTGTTTTTCATGCCTTGATCCAACTTTATACCATGTCCAAAAACTGATAATTGGCGCAGAATGGATTTCTTTGAGAAGAATTGATAAACCATTTTCAAGCGTAATTTTTTCTACATTTCCCATCAAATACCTAAATGACTTTCAAAAATTTACTAATGCTTGCATTCATCGATTTAAAAAATATAGCACAACCTTTGAATATAATAAAATTATTAATCCAGTGAATATCCGATTATAATAAGTACTGGTGTGTTACAAACCAAATTTGAACCTTAAGGATTTTTTACTTTATGGGAAATGAAACATCACGGTATGTGGCTGTAATTGGTGCGGGACCTGCTGGCATATTTGCAGCAAGAGAATTAGCAAACAACAATCACAAAGTGACGATTATTAACCGGGATATTAAACCTGGCGGGCTTGCAGAATATGGTATATATCCTACAAAACAAAAAATAAAAGAGGGGTTGAGGAAACAATTTTATTCAACCCTTTCTTTGGATTCGGTTTCTTATTTTGGGAACCTGGTTGTTGGAGAAAATGCGGATTTGTCTTTGCAGGATTTGAGAGATATTGGATTTGACGCTATTCTAGTAACAACAGGTGCGCAAGGAACGAAATGGTTAGGTCTTCCTGGTGAGGATCTCAAGGGTTCTTATCACGCCAAAGATCTTGTTTACCATTACAACCAACTTCCTCCATTCAGTTCAACTGATTTTCACATTGGTAAAAAGGTGGCAATAATTGGTGTTGGTAACGTAATGTTGGATATTGCCAGGTATCTCATCACCGAAAAACAGGTGGAGGAAGTGACAGCAATTGCCAGGCGTGGACCTGCAGAAGTAAAATTTACTCGTAAAGAGCTGGAATATATTGTAAAGAATTTGGATATGGATGATTACCTCAAGGAAATTGAGAGGGTAACACCATTGATGAAATCATTAGGTCAGGATCCGTCGGAATCGATAAGGTTTATTCGTGATGCATTTCCAAATGCTGAGGAAACCAATTCAGACACATCTTTTCGAATTAAATTTCTTGCATCACCAGTAAGACTAATTGGGAATGAAAATGATGAAGTAGCAGCTATTGAACTTGAAGAAAATATGCTTGTTTTGGTGCATGATACACACCAAGCTCGAGGTACTGGAAAAACACAAATAGTTGAAGTCGATACCGTCATTTTTGCTATTGGCGACACAATCGATCCTGAATTTGGTTTACCTTTTGATGGCAATGAATTTGTCAAAAACCCGAATCCTAGATTTCCAATCAATGGCACTTCGTACGAGAGTTATGACCCAGAAGCACAAAAGATCATTGAAGACGTGTTTTTGGCGGGGTGGGCAAGAAAGGCCAGTGATGGTTTGGTTGGAAATGCACGTAAAGATGGAGTCAATGCTGCGCAAGTGGTTGACGCTTACTTAAAATCATTAACAACACCTCCCAAAGAGAATGGACATTCAATCCATATGTTTCTTACTAAGAAACATAGTACCGTCGTCAGTAAAAATGATCTTCAAATTTTATTAGCTGAAGAAAACAAAGTTGCCGCCTTAAAAGGAATTGAGAATTTTAAATTTTCAACAAATGAGGAAATGTTGTCGATTATCAGCCAACATGAAGTTTCTCGTTAAAATGAATAGAGGTTAATATCATTAACTCCTGACGCTGTAAATGGTATTGTTTGAATCAAGAAGGGGATTTTGATAAACTACAAGTAACAATTGAATAAACCTGGTTGGATTTACTCCAACCAGAAAATGTATTAAGGAGGAGAATGAATGAAATTGTCCAGTGATCTAAAAAAAGACATGTACTGGATGATGTTGCTTTCACGTCGACTTGATGAACGAGCCTGGGTATTGCATCGACAAGGAAAAATTGCCTTTCACATATCTGGTATCGGTCATGAAGCCGCACAGGTTGGAGCAGCTTTTGCAATGAAAAGGGGAGAGGATTGGGTAACGCCTTATTATCGTGATCTGGCGTTGATGATGAGTTTGGGATTAACTTGTGAGGAATTTATGCTGAGTCTGATGGGAAAAGCTGGCGAACCAAGCTCTGGATCGCGGCAAATGCCTAGTCATTTTGGTCTCAGAAGAGTTAATGCTGTCAGCCACTCTGCACCTGTTGCAACACAAGCAGTACATGCAGCAGGTATTGGATTGGCGATGAAACTAAAAAAAGAGAAAAAAGTAGTCCTAACAACCATTGGCGAAGGATCTACTTCACAAGGTGAATGGTATGAAGCGGTAAATTGGGCTGCTGTGCATCAATTGCCGGTAATTTTCATTGTTCAGAACAATCAATACGCCATATCAGTTCCACCTGAAATGCAAATGGCTGTGAGTAGTTCAGCCGATAAAGCTTGTGGACTGGGGTTGCCCGGACAAACATTCGATGGAACGGATGTATTTGGTTTTTACGAGCTCATTTCCGAATTGGCAGAAAACGCGAGAAATGGCAAAGGCCCTGCACTGGTGGAAGCAAAGATGTATCGTATAACGCCACATTCATCAGATGATGATGACCGCACTTATCGATCTCGCGAAGAGGTTGAAGAGAATAAGAAACATGACCCTATCATTCTGACACAAAAAAAGCTGCTCGATGAAGGTATTTACACAGAAAAAGATTTGGAAGATTTGGACAAGAAAGCTAAACAAATGGTAACAGATGCTGTGAAGTTTGCTGAGGAAGCACCTTATCCATCTGCTGAAGAAGCAGCCTATCCAGTGTATGTTGAGGAGGTGCCAAATGCCTGAAATCACATTAGTGGAAGCTGTTCGCGATGCGATGGATGAGGAAATGGCACGTGATGAAAACGTCTTCATTGTTGGTGAGGATGTTGGTCAACGTGGTGGTGTTTTTCGAGCTACTGTTGGGTTGTTTGATAAATATGGGACCGATCGCGTTATAGATTCACCGTTAGCCGAGCTTTCTATTGTTGGGGTTGGTATTGGCGCAGCTTTGTATGGCATGAAGCCGATTTGTGAAATTCAATTTGCAGATTTTATCTATCCAGCCTTCAATCAAATTATCAGTGAAGCAGCAAAAATGACATACCGAACGAATGCAACCTGGACTGTTCCAATGGTTATCCGCGCTCCTTATGGTGGTGGTATTGGAGGTGGTTTGTACCATTCGCAAAGTGTCGAAGCATTCTTTACCCACATTCCTGGGTTGAAAGTTGTTATTCCATCAAACCCTTATGATGCGAAAGGGTTATTAAAATCAGCAGTTCGTGATCCCAATCCGGTTATTTTCCTGGAACCGAAAAAAGGTTATCGCCTGATCAAAGGGGAAGTACCTGAAGGAGAATATCTTGTACCCATTGGCCCGGCGAAAATCACCAGAGAAGGCGAAGACTTGACCATTTTCGCCTACGGTATGATGCATTATTATGCTTTACAAGCTGCAGAACAATTGGAACAGGATGGTATCTCGGTTGAAATAGTGGATCTAAGAACACTGTATCCGGTGGATAAAGAAACCATTCTCTCTTCAGTGAAAAAGACTGGAAAAGCACTGGTTGTCCATGAAGATAATTTAACTGGTGGCTATGGCGGTGAAATCGCAGCGATTGTTGCTGAACATGCTTTTGAATATCTGGATGCTCCAGTGCGTAGATTAGCTGGACCTGATGTACCAGCCGTTCCATTCAGTCACCCTATGCAAGAGTGGTTTATGATAAACACAGAAAAAATCTATAATGCCGCGCTTGAATTAGCAAGATACTAAAGGAGTTTGATATGCCAGAAAAAGTTATCATGCCCCAATTAGGTGAATCTGTTGTTGAAGGAACACTAGTAAAATGGCTGGTAAATGTTGGGGATAAGATAGAAGAATTTGATTCAATCATTGAGGTCGAATCAGCTAAAGTGAATACTGAAATTCCCAGCCCAGCTACAGGCACATTGTTAAAAATTTTGGTTGAAGAGGGTACGACAGTAAATGCTGGAACAATCCTGGCTTGGATTGGCGAGCCAGGAGAGGAAATACCTGATGATGCAGGCACTGATGTAATTGAAGAAACTCAACCTGTAACCCAAAGTGAAACTTCTACCCAACCTATTAATGTGGAAACAGCAACTGGAAGAGATCGTGATTTAGGATTTATATCTCCGGTGGTAGCAAAATTAGCACAAGAACATCAAATCGATTTGCATCGATTAAAGGGTACTGGAAATAGTGGCAGGATCACTAAAAAAGATGTCCTGGACTTTATCAAATCTGCACCTGGCGAAGATGTTGAAGCCCCAGCCTGGGAGACACCTGGTGAGGGCGACTTGTTCCGACCCACCGAATTACAATTCCCGGACCGAGTTAAATCAACAAAGACAGAAGTTAAAAAAGAGATTTCTGTTCCACTGAATATGGAAAAAGCAGCCAGTGGAGATCGAATTTTACCTTTGAGTAGTATGCGAAAGTCCATCGCTGCCCACATGGTGATGAGCAAGCATACCTCACCGCATGTTACCACGGTGATGGAAGTTGACATGCAGAACGTTTCCAAACACCGTGAACAGAATAAAGCCAGTTTTTCAAAACAAGGTATTCGCTTGACTTACACAGCTTATTTTGTTGCTGCAGTCGCATCAGCTTTGCGTACTTATCCGGTTGTGAATTCAAGTTGGACAGAAAATGGATTGCTGGTTAAGAATTCTATCAATATTGGCATGGCTACTTCCTTAGATGAAGAGGGATTAATTGTTCCAGTAATAAAAAATGCGGATCAATACTCCTTATCAGGATTGGCAAAAGTAATTGCAGATTTAGCTATAAGAGCAAGAAACCATCAGCTTAAACCAGACGAAGTGCAAGGTGGCACTTTTTCCATCACCAATCATGGAACAGCAGGTTCATTATTCGCTACTCCGGTAATCAACCAACCACAAGCTGGCATTTTGGGTGTTGGTGCGATCAAAAAGCGGGTGGTTGTATTGGATGATGCAATTGCAATCCGACCGATGGTTTACCTGTCTTTTGCGTTTGATCATCGAATTCTAGATGGTTCAACTGCTGATAATTTCCTGGCAAAGATAGTTTCAAATTTAGAAAATTGGCAATAATGTCTAACCAATTGAATAAGGAATATTGATATAATTTTTTGAGTAAATATAAATCGAAATTATGGTAGAGGAGTGTTATGAGCGAGTATGATGTCGTGGTATTAGGAGCAGGGCCAGGTGGTTATGTTGCAGCAATACGTGCATCACAATTAGGGTTAAAAACAGCCATCATAGATAAAGAATGGATGGGGGGTGTTTGTTTGAATGTCGGCTGTATTCCATCAAAATCCCTATTAAAGAATGCAGATGTAGCTCAAACCTTGAGAAAGGGAGCTAAAGAATTCGGATTTTCATTTGATAATCTTGAATTGGATTATTCAGTTGCTGTAAAACGAAGCCGACAGGTATCCAATCGCCTGACAAAGGGCGTAGGCTTTTTAATGAAGAAAAATGATGTGGATGTAATTATGGGTTTTGGAAAAATTACCTCCAAAAACAAAATAACTGTCACAATGGAAGATGGTAAAACTCAAGAAGTTACCGGAAAAAATATTATTATCGCCACCGGTGCTTTTTCAGGGTTGATTCCAGGAGTGGAGGTAGATGGTGAAAAGGTCTTAACCTATAAAGAGGCCATTCTGCAAACAAAACAGCCTGAATCTGTCATTATCATTGGTGCCGGTGCAATCGGAGTTGAATTTGCCACCATTTGGAATAGTTATGGGACTGATGTGACCATTGTTGAGATGTTACCAGGAATAGTTCCTCTGGAAGAAGAAGAAATTAGTGCAGAGCTGGAAAAATCCTTCAAAAAAGATGGAATCAAATGTCTGACAGGTCATAAAGTTGAAAAAGTTGAAACCAAAGAAGATGGTGTCGAGATTACTGTTTCTGAAGGAGAGGAGAAAAAAACCTTAAAAGCAGAACAGGTTCTGGTAGCAATCGGCTTTAAACCCAATAGTAAAGATCTAGGTTTGGAAGAAGTTGGCGTTGAACTTGATAAACGTGGTTTCGTGCAGGTGGATGATCGTTTGTCGACGAATGTGCCTGGTATTTGGGCAATTGGTGATGTCACAGGAAAATTATTGTTAGCCCACGTTGCCAGCGCTCAGGCGATTGTATGTGCGGAGAATATAGCTGGTGTTGAAACAGTAAAATTGAATTACACCATGATGCCACGTGCAACATATTGTCATCCACAGGTAGCTTCTTTTGGTTTGACGGAAGCACAAGCCAAAGAAGAAGGATACCAGGTCAAAGTGGGAAAATTCCCATTCCAGGCAAATGGTAAATCCTTAGGATTAGGAAACTCAGCTGGTTTTATAAAAATCATCACTGATGAAAAATATGGGGAAATTTTAGGTGCGCATATGATTGGACCAGAAGTCTCAGAGCTTTTACCAGAATTAACTCTTGCGCAAAGTATGGAATTAACTGCAGAAGAAATTGCACGCAATGTTCATGCACACCCAACCTTGAGTGAAGTTATCATGGAAGCTGCCCACGGCATTATGGGTGAGACGATCCATATTTAATCAGGTATAAACTTCTCAAAAGGCTTTGTGATTTTTCACAAGGCCTTTTTTAATAATAGAGGGTTCGTCACTACTGAAATCATTGCTTATGCTATAATTTTTGACCAGAAATAAATGAATTTCTACTAAAAAACCATCCAGCCATAAGTTGGATTTGTAAAAGGGAAAAGAATGCTAAATAAGATCGCAAAAGTTTTTGGATATGACCCGCAAAAAAAAGAAATAGAAGAAGCCGCAGACCTTGCATTACAAATTACGGAACTGGAACCAGATTTTGAAAAATTATCGGATGAGGCTTTATTCAATAAGACAATTGAATTTAAGAAACGCTATGCCGATGGTGAAACATTAGACGATTTACTGATCGAAGCATTTGCCACTGTACGTGAAGTTAGTAAACGAACACTTGGATTGCGACATTTTGATGTGCAGATGATTGGTGGAATCACCATGCATCGTGGAAAAATTGCTGAGATGCGGACAGGTGAAGGAAAGACGCTTGTAGCTACTTTACCAGTTTACTTAAATGCAATCACTGGCAAAGGAGTGCATGTCGTCACTGTTAATGATTACTTGGCCAGACGAGACGCACGTTGGATGGCACCAATTTATATTAGTTTAGGTTTATCAGTTGGTGTTCTCCAAATGGCAAGTCGCACAGAAAATGGAAAAAAGGCATTTGTTGTTGATTTAGAAAAGACATCCTCTTTCGAAGACCAAAATCAGTTGGTGATGGTTAGTAGGAAAGAAACCTACCAATCGGATGTGGTCTATGGAACCAATAGTGAATTTGGATTTGATTATTTGCGGGATAATCTCGCCAGTCGTCTTGAAGAGCGAGTGCAAAGAGACCATTACTACTCAATAATAGATGAAATTGACAATATCTTAATTGATGAAGCGCGAACCCCGTTGATTATTTCCGGACCAGCTTCAGATGAAACCGAATGGTATGTTCGAATGGCTCAGGTCGTTCGACAATTAAATCCGGAGGATTATGAAATCAGCGAAAAAGATCGCTATGTGAATCTCACCGAATTGGGAGAAGCCCATGTGGAAGAGTTACTCCAAATGCCTTTGCGAGACCCGGAACGACCAGAAGATATTTCTCCAGAACAAGCAAGAATATTGGGTTATTTGGAACAGGCATTAAAAGCACAACATTTATTCAGACGAAATAAAGACTATCTTGTACAGGGTGGAAAAGTTGTGATTGTAGATGAATTTACCGGAAGGTTAATGCCGGGAAGAAGATGGTCAGAAGGTTTACATCAGGCAGTGGAAGCTAAAGAAAATGTGAAAGTTGAGCCAGAAAATGTAACCTATGCAACAATCACTATCCAAAATTATTTTAGAATGTATGAAAAACTAGCCGGTATGACAGGAACCGCTGAAACTGAATCGGAAGAGTTTCACAAAATTTATAATCTTGATGTATTACCAATTCCTACTAATTTAGAGTTTCAGGCCTTTGGCAAAGATTCCCCGATGGAAACCATCACGGATAAGGACGAAGAAGGTTATAAATATATCTACTATGCGTATCGGGATGATTCAGAAAAGAAACCTGTTTTTTATAAAAGGAAAGACTATCCTGACGTTGTTTATCGTACAGAAGAAGCAAAATTACGAGCAATTGGAAAAGAAGTAATTTTCTTCCATTTATTAGGGAGGCCACAACTCATTGGAACTACTTCAGTAGAATTGTCAGATCGTTTATCCGATCGTTTGTCAGCTGAATCAGTTCGGCGGTTATTACAGACATTACTAATTCGTGATGCCTGGATGAAAAAAAATGATCGTGAAATGATTGAACAAAAAGTTCCCGAATTGGAATTTCTGAATGAGCCATTACAGGATTTGAATATTTCTCAAATGAGAAAATATGCACGCGACATTGGACTGGAATCCATCAACTTACAGGATCCAGACAATTTAACAAGAATGCTTTCAATTTTTAGCCTTCCAGAAGAATATGCACCCCGATTGAATGATATTATCCAGGCTGGAATTCCCCATCGAGTTTTGAATGCAAGAAAACACGATGAAGAAGCTTTGATTATCAATAAAGCTGGGGCATTTGGGGCAGTAACCATTGCAACCAATATGGCTGGACGTGGTGTTGACATTAAATTAGGTGGTGAAATTATCGAGGAAATTCATGCGGATATCGCCCGCGTGTTGAGAAAAAATCAGATCGATCCATATTCGTTAAGAGATGAAGAAAAGCGTGAATTATTGAAGAAAATGGATCCAGAACAATATGGAATTTATGCTGAGTCAGTCAACTCTTTCTTACAGTCAATGGATGAAATGGAAAATGTACGGGCATTAGGTGGTTTGCATGTGGTTGGCTCTGAAAGACATGAAGCACGCCGAATTGATAACCAATTACGCGGTCGTGCTGCTCGTCAAGGAGATCCAGGATCCTCTCGATTTTATCTTTCACTTGAAGATGAATTGATGCGCTTGTTTGGAGGGCAGCAGGTCGAAGGACTTATGAGTAGGTTTAATGTTGATGCGAATATACCGATTGAATCCGGAATTGTTGGCAGATTGGTAGAACAATCTCAACAAAGAGTGGAAGGATCGAATTTTGATGTTCGAAAGCATTTACTAGAATACGATGATGTTCTTAACATGCAGCGACAAAGAATTTATTCCCAACGTGACCGGGTATTTACCAAAGATGATTTAACAGAAGATGTCATGGAAATGGTTCGCCTGGATATCGAACAGCGTGTTTCTGCAGCGATGACAGACGAAGAGGGACCATGGAAATTGGTTGCCTATTTAGCCGATATTCAACCTTCTATTGAGTATGAAGGAATATTCTATCCTGCATTCCACCTTCGTATCCTGTTAGAAGAGTACCAACAACTTCTAGGAGATTTTCCAGTTGCAAAAGATAAAATTAAACCTTACTTATTGAGAATTGCAGAAGAAAGCCTAAATGCTGAAATTAATCATGCTCTAATTAGTTCACAGAAGTTCCTTGAACGAGTTGAAGACACTATCCAGACACAAAAACTTGAAAAAATGGATTCCTTGGACTCGTATTTTTCAAGTATTGAAGAATCAAACAAACTTGAACCTAAAAAACCACAACAGATTTTACAGGAGTTATCCAATCTTGTTCGTTCACCCATTCAACTTTCCCAACGACAGATTCAGGAACTGTTAGAAGGTTCAGAGGAAATTGAGGATGAAGTTCGTGAACAAGTGATTATATTTCTTTTGAATCTCAATATTTCCAGGGTGGTGGGAACATTTGCAGTTCGTTTTCCGACGTTAGAAGCAAAACCAGGAGACTATCAAGGAAAAGATTGGGATGAAGCTGTTGATTTGCTTCTGGACGCAGTGGATGATGCTTTTGCAAAACAAAGGCAAACGTTATTAGGAGAACAAGGACAGTTAGCGATTGATATTGACAACTGGTTACGACAATTGGATAAAGATTTAGTTGAGGAAAGCGATCTTTACCGGTTAATGATTGCTCTGGTTCAGGGAAGTCGACTGGCGTTTGATCGCAAAACACACCGTCAAATCCGACAACGTTATAATCGTTTAAATTATGTGTTCCTGGCAGCATTGGTGCTTCAAAAAATTGATTCAGAAGAGGTCAAGGAAATGGTTTTGGAGCATTTACAAAATGCTTTGGAAAGTTTAACAGCGGTCTGGGGAAAATACGAGATCAATCGCTTAATCCAAAATCAAGTAACAATGGAAAACCTTGAAGAAAAAACCCGGAACCGATTGGAAATGGAGTTTGGCAAATCGGAATTTGAGGTCAGTCAAAATTTACCAGTTTCTGAATGGTCAGATGAAAAGAAAACAATTTTGCAAAATATTTTGGGCAAAAGAGTAAGAAATGAGATCAATCGCGAATTGCTATTATCGATCATTTCACAGATGTGGGTCGAATATTTGACCAAAGTAGAAGCATTGCGGGTTTCGATTGGTCTGGAAGCATATGGCCAACGAGATCCTTTGGTTCAATACAAAGGAAAAGCTTCTGAATTATTTAAGAGTTTACTGGTTGATATCCGCTCTGCTTTAGTGAATAGAATATTTACATATCGACCTTCTCAACATGTCAACATGGGTATTGAACGAGCAAAACCAATTGAACCAGCTGTTGAAAGTGTCGTTGAGGAAGAAAATACCGATAAATCGAAGAAAAAAAGAAGGAAAAGACGCCGCTGATCTAGCAAATGTGATCAGTTACTAAGATAATCATTCAGCTAAGAATAAAGCTGTTTGAATGAAAGCTTGCCAAGAATGAAATTCTTTCATATAATTTGAAAATCTTTAAAATTGGAGTATGTAGACCGTATGGAGCAAAAAGACACCAACCTCGAGCAAGGAAAAAATGAAAATTCTATGGAAGACAACATGGCTTCTTTGCTTGAGCAAGAAGGAATAGATATAGATTTTCCTCAAGCAGGAGAAACCAGGCAAGGCGTTATTGCCAGCATTTCTTCCAACCAGATATTAGTAAGTGTTGGAGCTAAATCAGAGGGTATTATCACGGGACGCGAATTTGATGCTATCCCACCAGAAGAACTGGACAAATTAGATGTTGGACAGGAAATTTGGGTATATGTATTAACACCAGAAGACTCTCATGGCAATTTAATGCTCTCCTTAATGCGAGCATTAGAAGAAAAATCCTGGATAAAAGCTGAGGAACTCTTAAAATCAAAAGATTCTTACCCAAGCAAAATTCACGGATATAACAAAGGTGGTTTGATTGTTCCATTAGAAGGTTTAAATGGTTTTGTACCAGCATCTCAAATTAGCCTCTCACGGCGAGCAGGTTTGACTGGCGATACTCCTGAAAAACGTTGGAGTCCAATGGTTGGCGATGAAATCGAAGTTTGCGTTATCGAAGTTGATCGAGAAAGACGTCGACTAATTCTTTCTGAACGAGCCGCCAGCAGTGAAACCAGAGAATCCATCAAAGACAAAATTTTAAGTGAATTAAAAGAAGGCTCTGTGCGCACTGGTAAAGTTACCAGTCTGGCAGAATTTGGTGCTTTTGTTAATATCAACGGTGCTGATGGTTTGGTTCATCTTTCTGAAATATCCTGGGATCGTATACAACATCCTTCAGAAGTACTAAAAGTTGGTCAAGAAATTAAAGTAAAAATTATCAATATTGACCGTGAGAAAAAACGAATTGGTCTTTCCATCCGCCAATTGCAGGAAGATCCCTGGGTTGATCGTATTGGAAAATACGAGGTAGGTCAGCTATTGGAAGGAACAATTACCAGATTAACCAAATTCGGCGCTTTTGCTCGTATTGAGGAAGATCTTGAAGGTTTAATTCACATCAGTGAAATCAGTGAACGCAGAATTGAACATCCAAAAGAAGTACTTAAAGAAGGTGAGACAGTCACTTTACGCGTCATCAAAATTGAACCTGAAAACCATCGAGTTGGGCTAAGTATACGTAGAGTTGATTCCATGGCATTCGCTGAAATGGACTGGAAAACACTGGAAGATATTCTTTTGGATGAAGTTGAACTGGATGATGATGTGGTAGAAGAAACAGAAACTCCAGAAGAAACTTTGGAACAACCTGAATCATCCGAAGAAACAAGCGTATCTTCAGAAGTAGAACCAGAAGTTGAAGCAACTGAAGAGGAAGCCGCTCTTTCCGAAACAGAAGAAACCAACGAAGAAGTAACTTCATCCGAGCCTGAGGTTGAAGAAGCCACTGAAGAAACACCTTCCGAACCAGAAGTTGAAGAAGCCGCCGAAGAAACAACTTCCAAACCAGAAGTTGAAGAAGCCGCCGAAGAAACACCATCTGATACAGAAGTTGAAGAATCTGACAAAGAATAAAATATAATAAAAATCTACAAGTAAAAACGTACCTGCCAGGTACGTTTTTTGTTATCTAATTCCTAAAAGTTTTTCTGCAACCTTCATTTGGGATATTCCTAAATTGGAATTTGTTTTCCAATCTAAGCCAAATATTCATTGGTTAGTCCAGATTGGACAAAAATTGAACCTCATGATAAAGTACCTCTGACGGTTTACGAAAACCGATTCAATGATTTTTATAAGTAGTGGTTTTAACCGGTGCTTACTGCTGGGTGATAAAATTATTACTTGTAAGAGTTTCTGTAGAAAGATTAACCAATTCGGAATCGCTTAAAATTGCTGAGGTTCTTGATAAGCATGGTTATAATGAGAATAATCTTGATTTGGTATTTAGGTTGAATTGAGAAATTTTTTTGATAGGTGTATTAATTGGATCTAGTTAACCAGGAAAATGATCAAAATAAAGATGAAATCACGCCAAAAGGGGTTCCTTTTATCCGAATCCGTATTGGTTTGGTGTTAACAATTCTTGGTTTTTTGCTTTTCCTACTTGGTGCAAGACCATCTTTATTTGGTTTAGATCGAAGTCCAGTTATTGGCTTTGTTCAAATTGGTATGTTTTTGGTTGGTTTAGCCCTCATGTGCGTTGGGGGATACATAAGCATGATGGCTTTATGGAATAAAGAATCTCCTAGTATTCTGGCTGACATTGGATTGAGGTTGGTAGCAACTGGTTATGTGATCGCAGTATTTGCTGGTATGGCAGATGTGTTTGGATTTGGTAGCCATCCTCTACCTGAAGTTCCATATTTTGGTGGGTGGCAGACTCGCGGGGTTGAAATTGGAGAAGCAATTATTGCAATCGGATTTCTATTTATGATTCCCTATAAACAAAACAAGTAAAAAACCCGTTTTAATGAGAGGATATAAAATTTCTATTTAGAGGTTATTTAGATTTTGTTAATGTTGAGTGCGGTTATCTTGACACTTAAATTTTACTTTGTTATGATGGCTTGGATGAGGTAAAAAATGGATGAAGAAAAATTACAGGATGAAATAAATCCTGACTTAAACGAAAATGTAAAAAGCGCTAGAAATATTAAATCAATTTGGGACAATATAGTTAAAGTTGGGTTAGGCGAGATAAGCATGCGTGTAGGTACTGTTATTGCTTCTATCGCACTGATTTTGCTGGTTGTTTGGGTGATGGGACGTTTTTATTTAAGAGGAGAAATATCTGAAATCAAAGCTGCAAATATTGAAGCGGTGACACCAACTGCAACAATTTATGTCGAATTACCTGAATTTAATATTCCTGACCCGGAATTTTCCACAGTATCCCTGGAAAGAATAACAGATATTAATACAACCTTACCAGAAAAACCCAGATATGAGATTAAAAAATATACTGTGGTTGAAGGGGATACCATTTTTGGCATTGCAGAAAAATTTAATTTAGACCCATCGACAGTTTTATGGGGAAATCTATACACGTTGGGTGATGATCCTCATCGTCTTTTTCCTGGAACAGAAATCAACATTCTTCCTGGAAATGGAGTTCTCCATCGGTGGAGTGCTGGCGAAGGTTTGAATGGTGTCGCCCGGTATTACGACGTCGAACCTGATGTTATTGTTAATTGGCCAGGTAATAATTTAAATCCGGATGAGATTGGAGATTACGCTGCTCCTAATATTGAACCAGGAACAGACTTATTTGTTCCGGGTGGTGAACGAGATTTTATTACCTGGAGTGCGCCTAGAATTACAAGAGATAACCCAGCAGTAGCGAAGAACATTGGTCCTGGTGCTTGTGGTGTCATTATGGATGGTGCAGTTGGAAATGGTACTTTCATATGGCCGGCTCCACAAAGATTTATTTCTGGTTATGATTATTCTCCTGCAACCAACCATTATGCTATTGATATTGGTGGGTATCTAGGCGACCCGTTATTTGCATCCGATAATGGTGTTGTGGTGTATTCTGGTTGGAACGATTATGGTTATGGTTACATGGTTGTGATCGATCATGGTGGCGGATGGCAAACCTTATATGCTCATATGAGTGAAATCTATTATGGCTGTGGTGCGTCCGTGTTCCAGGGTGATGTGATTGGCTTAATGGGGAGTACTGGAAATTCTTCAGGTCCTCACCTTCATTTTGAAATGCGCCATGATACGTATGGCCGTGTTGATCCAAAATTGTTCTTACAATAAAAAAACTCAGATTTCACAAAAGACCGTCTTTTTAGATAAGGCGGTCTTTTTTGTTATTCGCTATGTATAATAGTAGAGAGGTGATTATGAGATCCATTAATGAGATTCGTCCTTCTCCAATCGCTGGATATTGGTATAGCGCTAATCCAAAAGTGTTGCGTGATGAAATTCAATCTTATTTGAATAAAGCCAATCTCCCTTCTATAAATGGTGAGGTGATAGGATTGGTAGCACCTCACGCAGGATACCGTTATTCTGGTCAGACAGCAGCTTATTCTTTTAAAACTGTGCTTGGAGAATCGTATGATCTGGTTGTACTATTATCACCATTTCATCAATATCATCCAGCTACAATTTTATGTAGTGCCCATGATTATTATCAAACACCGTTAGGGAAAATTAAAGTTGATCAGGAAATAACGAATTTATTAATAAACTCAATTGTAACAAAACATGGCTTAGACGCAGTGAAGATCGCAAATGATGATGAACATTCTTTAGAAATCGAACTTCCATTTTTACAATGTGTTTTGGATGGTGATTTTGATTTATTGCCGATAATGGTAAGAAGTATTGAACCCAATCTGGCACAAATGATTGCAAATTCACTGATTGATGTTATCAAAGGAAAGAAAGTTCTGATTGTGAGCTCTACAGATCTATCACATTTTTATCCAAAGGCCTTAGCAGAAAAATATGACCAGGAAATGTTATCTCAAATTAAAACTTTTTCAGTTCAGAATGTATATCAAACAGAATCAAAAGGTGAAGGATTTGCTTGTGGTTTGGGTGCAGTGATGATTGGTATAGCAACCAGTTATTTATTAGGTGCAGACAAAGTTGAAATTCTCCATCATTCAACTTCTGGAGATGTGACTGGAGACTTTTCCTCTGTGGTAGGTTATGGTTCAGTGGTTTTCCTTCGTTCACATCTTTAGGAGACTGAATGGATAAATTTGTTCAGGTAATTGTGAATATTCCAGGAATTGATGGTGTGTTCGATTACCATGTACCGGAAGAATTTCAGAGTGAATTAGAAGTTGGAGCTTTGGTGACGGTGCCTTTTGGAAGGCAAATCGCTCAAGGAATTATTCATTCATATGTCAAAACACCACAAGTTTCTCAAACAAAACCAATCGATAGTGTAATTGATAAACATGCTGTCGTTACTCGTGAACAACAAAAATTAGCTCAATGGATTGCCAGCGAAACACTTTCACCGATTTCAGCTTGTTATCAAATAATGCTTCCCCCCGGGTTGAGCCAGGAGGTGGATAGTTTATACGTTTTAATCAATGAAAAATCTGATAGACCTTTATCTCCTTTACAAAGAAGACTTGTGGCAAAACTAAAAGAAAATGGTACTATGCGCGGGTCACAATTGAATTATGCTTTTAAGCGAACACATTGGAAAGAAGCCATGCGGTTTTTGATTCGATTAGGATTAGTCAAATCTGAAACATACCTTTCTCCTCCAAAAGTACAAGCAAAGATGGTTCGTACAGTTCATCTGAATATTGATCCATCTGAAATAAATCATAGGATCGAGGGAGTTGGCCGCCCCGGAACAGCAAGAGAAAGGCGAAAAGCAGTACTTAACCTACTAGGTGAAAATCCGGAAGGTCTTGAAGTCACATTACTTTCCATGACAGTCGAAGCTACCAATAATGATCTGAAAAAATTGGCTGAAGAAGGATTAATAAAATTTGGGGAAAAAGAATCAATCCGAGACCCAATGGAGGATATTGAACCAATCTCCTTTGATCCTCCTTCTTTGACGAAAGACCAATGGGGAATATGGGAACGAATTAAATCAACTATCACACATAGAAGTTTTGAGAAGCCTGTCTTATTACATGGTGTAACCGGTAGCGGCAAAACTGAACTTTATTTGCAAGCAGTCAAATATGTACTTAATCAAAATAAAACTGCCATTATTCTGGTTCCTGAAATTAGTTTGACACCACAAACAGTAAAAAGATTCCAGGCAAGGTTTCCGGGTGAAGTAAGTATTATTCATTCCCAAATTTCGCCTGGTGCAAGATTTGATACCTGGCGGCGCATTCGCAACGGTGAGATTAAAGTGGTGGTTGGCCCTCGATCAGCGTTGTTTTCTCCATTGGAAAATTTGGGAATTATCATTGTAGATGAGTGCCACGATGATTCTTATGCACAGGATGATATTTCTCCTCGTTATAACGCTATTTTGGTTGCTGAGGAATATGCAAAAATTAATAATGCACTTCTCCTTTTTGGAAGCGCTACTCCTGGTGTAGATATGATGTACAAAGCAAAAACACAGCACTGGGAAATTATGAATCTACCTTTGCGAATTTATGCTCATAAAGAAGCAATTCGATCACAGTTACCACAACAAAAACGTGACGAATCCGTGACTTCGTTACCTCTACCATCTGTGAGTGTGGTGGATATGAGAAATGAGTTGAAACAGGGGAATCGATCGATCTTCAGTCAGGAATTACGGGTTGGGCTTGAACAAACTTTGGCTAATGATAATCAAGCAATTTTATTTCTCAACCGCCGAGGTTCAGCGACATATGTTTTTTGTCGTAATTGTGGTCACCGGCTTACCTGTCCAAAATGTGATATTCCACTTACTTTTCATGCTGAACAGAATTTGCTACTTTGTCATCATTGTGGTTACACTCGTCAATTACCCAATAAATGTCCGGTTTGCCAAAGTAACCAGATTAGACAATTTGGTATTGGTACGGAAAAGGTTGAACAAGAAGTATGTAAATTGTTTCCATCCGCTAGAGTTATTCGATTGGATTCCAGTATTACCCGGCAAAAAGGGATTCATGAAATCCTGTTGAAGCAATTTGCAGATAGAAATGCGGATATTTTGGTTGGGACGCAGATGCTTGCCAAAGGTATTGATTTCCCATTTGTTACCCTGGTAGGGGTTGTATTAGCTGATGTTGGTCTTTCTTTACCGGATTTCAGAGCAGCCGAACGTACTTTTCAGTTATTGACTCAGGTTGCAGGTCGGGCTGGCCGCAGTCCGTTAGGTGGAAAAGTAGTATTTCAAACGTACCAGCCGGACGAATATCCTATTAGAATGGCTGCAAAGCATGATTTTAGTGGTTTTTACAAGCAAGAGCTTCAATATCGAGCAAATCTTCATTACCCCCCTTATTCGCGACTGATTCGATTGGAATTCAGGCATCAAAAAGAAAATGAATGCAAAACAAATGCTGAACAGATGGCAGAGAAAATTGATTACTGGATCCGCGAAGGAAAATTTACCCAAACTGCAATAATTGGGCCGGTTCCGTGTTTTTATTCGAGAATTAATTCCATATATCGTTGGCAAATTATTGTGAGGGGGCCAAATCCTCTTAATCTATTACGCGGAAAAGATTTAGGAGAATCAATAGTAACAGTAGACCCTGTTACATTGTTGTAAAAAAAGTGGTTCAACCTGAAATGGTGAACCACTTTCGTTTTCAAAGAGATTTTTGTCTACGGTAAAACATAATGCGGGTTTAAGAAACCACCCATGTATCGTACTTCAAAGTGTAGATGTGGCCCTGTGGAATTTCCAGTGCTGCCTGCGTAGCCGATTACATTACCTTGATAGACACTAGCACCACAGCGGGTATTGATGGAACTTAAGTGAGCATACAATGTCTGATAACCATTACCATGATCAATCATTATCATATTGCCATATCCACCACTGATTCCACCAGCGTAAACCACCACACCACTATCAGCTGCAAAAACACTATCACCTGTCATTGCCCCAATATCAATCGCCAAATGCCCTGACCAGTAATCATTACCAGAAATGAAGCGGTTGTTTGTTGGCCAAATAAATACGCCAGACCCGTAGGCTCCACCAGCTGAGGTATCGCAAGCTCCTGGGATTGAGCTGTTTACACCAGCAGGTCCACGAGGAATAGTTGGTACAACCCACTGTTGAAATTCACGTTGACCACCAGGAACCATCACATATGTATCAGGTTCAATAACTGGATTCGTGCGATCGATTTTGTTTGGTGTCCAATCTAGAATTGCATCTACATCAACTTTAAACTGACTGGCGACAGATTCTAATGTGTCACCTTCCTTCCATTGATAATAAACACCATTGGTTGGAGGTATTCTCAATTCATTGCCGACCGAAATCATATGGGGGTCGTCATTCATCGTATCTTTATTAGCCCATAATATTGTTTCAGGTGTCAGGTCAAAATATTGTGCGATTCCAAAAACCGAATCCCCGGATTCAATAGTGTATGTAGTTGCTTCTGTCCGGGCTCGCGTAGGAATAATGGTTATTGGATTAGCGTAACGAATTAATGCAAAATCATTATCCAGAGATTGATAATTTGGTAAGGTTGCTGGTAATGATTCCATAGCACCTGTAGTCAGGTTTTCGGTTTCAGGAGACCAGGTAGATTGATTTGGTTTAAAAAATTGAACTGCCACAAAAATCAAGAGAGCTACCATCATGGATGCCAGCCCCCAAAAAACGATTGAAATGATTTTATTTGTTTCAGTTAAGATTGTTTTTTCTTCTTTATTTTCTAACTTCACGTAACCTCCGTAAGACTCTCCAAGAATTCTACATTATTTTTGGTTTTTGACAAGCGTTGTAGAATAGCTTCGGTGGCTACGGCTGTATCCATTCCGGCCCCTTGTGGGGGATTTGAGATCATTTGGAGGTACATTCTACGCATGACCCATACTCTTTGCAATATATCCGGGCTAAGTAGCAAGTCTTCCCGGCGGGTAGAAGATCTTTCAATATCAATGGCAGGGAAGATTCTTCTTTCCTGTAGTTTACGCGATAAATGCAGTTCCATATTGCCAGTACCTTTGAATTCTTCATATACTACATCATCCAAACGAGAACCGGTATCCACAAGAGCAGTCGCAATAATGGTGAGCGAGCCACCTTCTTCGATGTTTCTGGCAGCGCCAAAAAACCGTTTTGGTGGATATAACGCAGAAGGATCCATACCACCTGATAAAGTCCTTCCTGAAGGGGTTACAGACATATTGTAAGCACGGGCGAGGCGGGTTAAGGAATCCATCAGAATGACGACATCCTTGCCATCCTCTACCAATCGTTTTGCCCTGTTTAGGGCAATTTCTGCTGTTCGGACGTGAGCAGTTACGGGTTCATCAAAAGTCGAAGCTACTACCTCGGCGTCCACTGAGCGATCCATATCAGTGACTTCTTCGGGTCTTTCTCCAATCAAAACTAAAGTTACATAGGTTTCAGGATTGTTAGCAGTGATGGCATTACATAAATGTTTGATGATTGTTGTCTTACCGGCTTTTGGAGGTGACACAATCATTGCTCTTTGACCTCGACCAATCGGTGCGATGAGGTCAATGACTCTGGTTGATAAAACTTTAGGATCGGTTTCAAGATTGAAGCGTTGATCAGGAAAAATGGGGGTTAGATTTTCAAAATTTTGACGTTCTGTTGCACTATCAGCTTCTGATCCATTTATATATTCAACTTTAACAATACCAAAATGACGTTCAGATTCTCTCGGTGGACGGGCATATCCGATCACCAAATCGCCACTTCGCAAATTATATCTACGAATTTGAGCTTGAGAGACATAAATATCATCTTTGCCAAGTTTGTAATTTTGTCTTAGAAAGCCAATACCTTCTGGCATTACCTCTAAAACACCCCCACGAACTTCTTCCCCTTCTTCATTAGGTTCACAGGAGAATTGTGCAATTCTTACAATTAAATTTTCTCGTTTTAAACGATTTGCGTTAATAACATTTAAATCTTTTGCAATTTTTCTTAATTGTTGTAACGAATAATTATCTAATTCAGGCACACTGACCATATTATTCCTCGTAATTAAAGGATTTTTTTATTTAAATAACTTAAAAAAATTCATGAAATGATATCTTTCAAGAAAGGACAAAAACGGAAAATTAATTGTTTTCTGTCAGGAGTTTGGAAATTTCTTACGATTTCAACTTGGTCAAATTATATCATGTGGAAAAACTTGGAGCAAGTAAAATCTATAGAAAGGTATTACAAATTGTTATCAAAATACAAAAAAATTTTTACCCAGCATTAAATTTTTCCCATTAATACACCAAGAAATCTTTTCAATGTAAATTCTTTTCCGGACAACAAATATTGGGCATGGAAAAATCTTGATACAGATTTTATTACCCATGCTGAACTAAGCACTAATATTAAGACAGCTAGTAGTAATTGCCAGATTGGTACTATGCCTGCAGCAAGTCTGGTCATCATTGTTACTGGAGATGTTAAAGGAAATAAGCTGAAAAACATGGCAAGTGCTCCATTTGGGTTTTCAATAATTGGAGCAAGTAACATAAGAGGAATAACGAGTGGAATTACTATGATGGTGGTTGCCTGAGAAGCTTCACGGACATTTGAAACCAATGCACCGACACCAGCCATCAGGCTTGCAAAAAGTGCATAACCGCAAACAAAGAATATTACTCCCCAAAACAATATAGAAATGGGTAATTGGAATTCTGCCGGAAGTGAAAGATTTCTCCCACTAAATCGTAGAATTAACATACCTGAACCACTCCAAACAATGGTTTGTAACAAACCCGTTAAACCAAGCGCAGTAATTTTTCCGCTTAGAAGCTGCAGTGGTGTCACAGAAGTTAATAAAATTTCAATTACACGGTTAGATTTTTCATTGGTAACACTGTTGAGCATCAGGCTTGCACTGGCTAGAATCACAAAATAGAAAAGAAAGGTCACTATATAGGGTAAGAAAAAAGTTAATTGGTGTCCTGGATCGCGTTGTGGTTCAGGAGATAATAATTCGACCTTAAAATCAGGGTAATCAACAACCAAGGTTTGCAATTCTTTTTGATCCTGAAGCAAATTAATGTTTAGAATTTTTTCGATTATGTAATTATCCTCACTTGCGCTTAGTGGGTTAAAATCTGGGCGATAAACGAAAACATCACCTTCAGCAATATAATTCTCAGGAATTTCATAAAAGGCTTTTATCTGGTTGTTTTCAAGCGCCTGGTTTGCTTCAAGTTCGGTTGGAAATAATAAGATTAAAGCGCTGTAATCCTCCGGGATCGTGGTGATTAATCTTGAATCATCAACCAAACCAATCATTGTAATTTCTTCTTCAGTTCCGGTAAGTTTTGAAAGGATCGTTGCTACACCTGAATTGTCAGAGCGATTTCCTAGTACCAATGTGATAATTAAACCTGCCAAGGGAATTAATAATAAAGTTAGTATGAAAGACTTTCTTAAAACGGTTGTCTTCAATTCATATAAAAAAACTTGTAAAGTCTTATTCATCTTATTGCCTTTTTGAAAGTATTTCTTTGAGTGATAATTTTTTCCCGTAACGGAGCATCCCTAATCGGAATGATCTTCCAGCCAGCCACAATGCAGCAATCGCAAACAAAACCAGTAACAGGACGGTTAAAACTATTTGCCACACTGGGATATTTGAAAAAGCAGCTCTAATTGGAAGACTTACCGGTGCAGTGAAGGGGAATATGCTCATTATTATTGAAATGAGTGAGTTTGGCTTTTCCATCAACACCTGTAAAAACCAGAATGGGATTACCATCGGTAGCGTGAATAAACCTGCAATTTGTTGAGCTTCTCTTGTTTCTGTGGTTGTTGCACCCAGCGCAGCCATCATCGCCGCAATCATTACAAATGCAGGGATAAATACAGCAACTGTTATTAACAAGAACCCGACATCAATTTGCCCTGTGTTTAAGTCCGGAAAAATGCGTAAAATAGCCAGGAACCCAAGTAAACCGAATATAATCCAAACCACCAATTGGGTTAAACCAACACTTAAATTCCCAATTACCTTGGCTGTCATCAATTGATTGGGCGAGATTGATGTAACCAGGATTTCCATGGTGCGATTTTCTTTTTCTTCGACAACTGCCTGAAGTAGATAACCACCACTAATATTGATTGCCATAATGAACAAGAAACCGGAAAGGAAAGGTAACATGATACCCAGAATATTTTCATCACCGGTATTGCGTTCATCTTCGGTTGACCGAACTTCAAATTTTGTGCCTTCGCTTATCCGATTAACGATGGATGCATCAGTATTTTTTAGTAAATTAGCTCTCAAATAATCGTAAAAATCGCTGTTAACACTTGAATCAGGAATCTCATTAGCGTATACACTGATTGTATTGGATTCAATAAAGTTATCTTCCAGGAGATAAACAGCCTGAAGTTTGCCATCTTCGAGTTCTTTGGTTGCCGATTCGAGATCATTGAAGGATTGTAATTCCATTGGATTCATGAACCATAAAGGTGCTTCAAATTCATAATCGATTGGATTGTCCAAGATACCTGTGTTGTCAACGTATGCAATGGGGGTGTTGTCGAATTGTATAACGACAGATAGGAATCCTACACCAACCATTAATAAAATAAAAAACGGTAATGAAAGAATTGCAAGAATAAATCTCTTCTTTTTTACATGTTTGAAGTATTCATGTTTAATAACCAACCAAATTTTATTCATACTTCATCCCTGAGTCAGTGACAACCTGTATAAAAATTTCATCTAAAGTGGGTATTGCGACTTCAAAATGATCAAAATTTATATTTGCTGAAATTAAGGATTTCAGGAAATTTTGAATGGAAATATTTTCATCCAAGTCAATTTTATATAAATGGTTATTTTCCAAGTGTTTTATCTGAATTACACCTGGGAAATCATCATTAATCACATCTTCAGTTCTAATATTGATAGCATGACCAGCATATTCTTTCTGAACATCCGATAAATTGCCATATAAAACAGATTGACCTTGATTGATTAAAACCAAACGATCACAAAGCTCTTCCACCTGATGCATCTGATGAGTACACATGACGATTGTTTTTCCAAGGCTGCGTTGTTCTCTTAAAATATCTTTTACCATTTGAGTGTTTACTGGATCCAATGCAGAAAAAGGTTCATCTATGATGACCAATTCAGGATCATGAACCAGCGTTGTGATCAATTGAGCTTTTTGTTGCATTCCTTTACTTAATTCTTTTACTTTTTTCTTTTTATGTTCTTCCAGGTTGAATTTTTCAAAAAAAACATTAATTCTGTTAGATGCGTCCGATTTGGATAATCCTTTTAAGGATGCGAGGTAGATCAAACATTCCTCTAGAACTATATCCTGATAAAGTCCTCTCTCCTCAGGAAGGTATCCGATTTTATCTTTTTTACTTTCATTCATATTCGAACCAAAAACGCTCACAGTGCCTGAATCCGGTTTAAAAATATCCAGAACTATTCGGATGCAAGTTGTTTTACCAGCACCATTTGGACCAAGCAAACCAAATATTTCACCTGGTTTCACATCAAAAGATACCTGATCCAAAGCTTTTTGGGTTCCGAAACTTTTAGTTAAATCTCTAACTTCGATGGTATTCATATCTATCTCATTTCAATTTTATTTTTATTTTTAAGATAAGCATTTCAATAGAGCATGAAGGTTAAGAAGTTATAATAATAACTGATATGGTTGATTGACCCAAGTCTACCATTGGTTTCAAATTTTGTTACTGACCACTTAGGTAGATTTGAATTAACCAAAATTACGATTTTTTGCTTTATCACAATTGTTTTTAAATGATGATACCAAAAATTTACCGATTGGAGTGTTATTATGACAATGACATCTAGAGAACGTGTACAGACAGTATTAAACCATGAAGTCCCAGATAGGGTTCCAATTGTAATTGGAGTCAGTAATGCAACAGGAATCAAAATTCATCCCTACCGAGGCATAAAGAAAATCATGGGTATTGAGAGCGAAGACCGTTATATTTATGACTGGCCAGAGTTGGGAACAGCATTGCCGGATGAGGAAGTGATGCAAAGACTTCATAGCGATGTTCGTGGTATTCTCGATCGTTTTCCTAAAGAGGTATATGAGAGAAATCAATCGCGTCCACCCCACTCCCCATTCATTGATGATTGGGGTAACGGGCAGAAAGAAATAGGACCGGATAACTGGTATCCTGGTGTTCATCCGATGCCCGATGCGAAATCAATTGCAGATTTGGATTCGTTTTCATGGCCCAATATGGATGATCCATATCGCACATCACATGTGAGAGAACAAGCTTTGAAATTACATAATGAAAATCAATATGCCATCATCGGCACTCCCTGGTTAATGTTTCCATTTGAACGGGCGATTGGTTTGCAGGGAATGGAAACTTTTCTTTCCAATATGGCGATGGAGCCAGATTTTGCTCAAGAATTGTTAAATAGGATCAATAAATTATGCATGGTTAATATGGGTCATTTCCTTGATCAATGTGGTGATGTGCTTGATATCATAAAAATTGGAGATGATTTAGGGACGCAAGAAAATTTAATGATCTCTCCAAGGATGTATCGCCGGATGTTGAAACCACTCCATGCTGAAATGATTTCTTTGATCAAACAAAAGACAAAAGCCAAAGTGTTTTTCCACACAGATGGCGATGTTTTCAACCTCATTGATGATTTCATCGAAATTGGGGTCGATATTTTGAACCCAATCCAAACATCTGCTGGGAAAATGTCCAATCTGGAAGAGCTAAAAAGTAGATATGACAAGCGTATGGTTTTTTGTGGAGCAATTGACACACAAAAAGTACTTCCCCATGGCACACCAGAAGAAGTGAAACAAGAAGTAAAAAGAGTAATCAATGTTCTGGGGAAAGGTGGGGGATATATGGTAGCAACCGTGCATACGGTGATGAATGAGGTGCCCGCAGAGAACGTGCTAGCAATGGTGGATGCAGTTTTAGAACATGGAACCTATCCATTGAAGGGATAGACAGTGAATTTCACAAAAAAAGGACCCGCGCGGGTCCTTTTTGTTTTGCTAGAAAAATCGTTTATTCCTTTTCGTATGGTTCGCCTTCAGCAGCTGGTGCATGACTGCGCCCTATTACACCAGCCAGGACAATAATCGTTGCTAAGTAAGGTGCCATTCCGATGAATTCACTGGGTAAAGGAACCTGTAATAATGATGCTTTTGCGGAGAGTGAGTCAAAAAAGCCGAATAATAAACCTGCACCCATTGATCCTACAGGATGCCAATTACCAAAGATCATGGCAGCTAAACCAATGAACCCACGTCCAGCTGTCATTACCTCATCAAATCGGCCGGAGGAGCCCAGTGAGAAATAAGTTCCTCCAAAGCCTGCCATCATACCCCCTAAAACCACTGCCATATACTGTGTCCTGTGAACATTAATACCCAAGGTATCGGCAGCCTTTGGGTGTTCTCCACATGCACGTAATCGTAGGCCCCAACGAGTTTTGAAGAGCATGAAAGTTAATAATATTACAAAGAAAAACATCGCGAACACATACATGTTGTGGCTGAAGAGAATTGGGCCAATAAACGGGATTTTTGATAATACTGGCACATTGATTTGCGGAAACATGCCAGGTTCGTTCAGGAATTGATAATCAACTTTTTGCAGAAACTTTGATGAAAGATACGAAGTGATACCGGTGGCAAAAATGTTAATAACAGTACCGGAAATGATTTGATTAATTTTGTACTTGATCGATAACCAGGCATGAATTAATCCCATCAAACCACCAGCAATGATTCCAGCAAGTAAGCCTATGATCAGACTATCAGATAAGGACGCAAATACAGTACTCACAAAAGCAGAGGTCAGCATCATGCCTTCAATGGCGATATTGATGATGCCTGCCCTTTCACAAAGGATACCTGACATTGCACCGAGTGTGAGTGGAACTGCTCTTACTACCATAACACGTAAGAGACCAGCCAAATTTGTTTGACCACCGGATGAAGCCCAGGTTAGAAAACCAAAAAGGAATAGAATTGCTACCAGTGCTAACATACCATTGGTATATTTACCAAAACCCCGAATGATTTGGAACGCCCCTATGAGGGCACAAATTCCTGCGATAGCATTTAAGTAAGGTAAACTCGGGAATACCCAATCCGCTGCCTCTGCAGATCCACCACCAGGGTTCATCATATACCTGGTTTCGGCTCCGGGCTCAACATCATTAGCGAACACTAACCAAATAAACAAGGCTGCTGCGATGAATACAACGCCCATGATAATACGGCGACGTCTTTCTAATTTGAGGATACCTTGGCTTTTTTGTGCTGTTTGGATATTAGTATTAGTTGCCATAATTTATTATCCTTTCCAGCTTCTTAGTGTTACTAATTCTTCTTGGTGTTTTGGTTCTTTTAAGCGATATATGGTTCGAATTATTGCTGGTGCAGCAATAAACGCCAGGATTACAGCTTGTAGAATGGAGACAATATCAATTGGCACTCCAACGGCCAATTGCATGGATCTGGCACCATTTCTCAAGAAACCGAACAGTAAAGATGAAAGGATTACACCTAATGGATGTGTTTTTCCTAATAACGCTAAGGCAATACTATCAAACCCATAACCACTTGAAAATGCGGGGAGCAGACGATAATTCACTCCAAGTACCTCATTCGCGCCAGCCATTCCAGCTAAAGCACCAGATAAAGCCATAGCAACCACTGTAGCTGTCGTGATTTTTATCCCGGCATATTTTGCTGCGTTTGGATTTGCTCCAACCATACGTAATTCCATACCCCAGGTAGTTTTGAAAAGGAGTAAGTAAACCAGAAAAGCCATCAAAATCGCGATGAAAAACCCGAGATGAAAGCGGATTGGCGTATCAAAAAAACGCATTAACTTTGCACTTTCCTGAATCCAGGGGGTTTTTGGTGTGAATTCGTTAGGATCCTTCATTGGGAATTTCAGCAACCAATCAACCAGACGAAAAGCGATATAGTTCATCATGATTGTTGTGATCACCTCGTGAGCTCCTGTTTTTGCTTTGAGTATGCCTGGAATAAAACCCCAAAGTGCACCGCCAAGTGCTCCAAATAACATTGCTAAAGGGATATGAATAATGGCTGGTAAACCTGTGATTGCGTAACCTGCCCAAACACCTGTCACTGCGCCGATGAAAATTTGACCTTCAACACCAATATTGAATAAGCCAGCCCGAAAACCTAAAGCGACTGCTAATCCACCAAAAATGTAAGGCGTAGATTGAACCAGACTTTCAAAAAATGGGTTGATTGCTCTTCTGATTGCTAGAGGGTCACCACTTGAAAATGCGAGCCTGATTTTTTCTGGATCACCAACTGATCCGGTAAATAAGGATACGTAAGTGTTCCAGGCGGTCTCAAGCGCTTTTCCTAATCCAGCCCAAATGGAAGTTCTGAAGGCAGCATAAACCTCATTGGTGGTTAATGCAACGAGCACACCTCCAAGAATGATTCCGGTAAAGATAGCTAAAAATATCACCAAAATATTACTTTTCGAAAACTCTTCCCAGAATACTGCTAATGACTTTTTTTGATTTTCTGTTTTATTTTCCATAATTGGGATCCTTTATGTCATCAGAATCTGGTTCTTCTTAGTAAGAAGTTTTTGTTTTTCTTCATCGCTAGGTATGATGCCAGCCATTAATAAACCAACCAGTTCTTTGGTTGCATTTTTTGCATCCAACACATCTAATACTTTACCTCGATAGACTACAGCGATTCGGTCTGATAATTGCATGACCTCGTCCAATTCTGTTGAAACCAGCAAGATCGCACATCCCTCATCTCTTTTTTCGATCAAGCGTTTATGGATATATTCGATGGAACCAACATCTAAACCACGAGTAGGTTGTGAAGCAACCAGAAATTTAATTGGTCGGGAAAATTCCCGGGCAACGATAACCTTCTGCTGGTTTCCACCGGAAAGGTTGCTTACCGGAACCATCGGGCTTGGAGTACGAATATCAAAATTTTCAACCAGATTTTTACTATTTTCAAAAATTGTTTTGTAATCCATCCAAATAGATTTGGAGTTTGGTTCGAGATAATAAGTATTTAAAACCAGATTATCGGTAATCGGAAAACCAAGTACTAAACCATCTTTTTGCCGGTCTTCTGGAATATGCGCAGAACCTATCTCCGTAATTTTTCTTGGTGATAGGTGGGTAATATTTTGATCACAAAGGATTATTTCACCATCCACTGCCGGGGTTAAGCCGGTAATAGCGCGCACAAGTTCGGTCTGACCATTTCCTTGCACACCTGCAATCCCGAGCACTTCACCTTCACGAACTTCAAATGACATATTATCAACTGTTAATACGCCCTGTGGGTCGAGAACTTTTAGGTTCTCAACTTTGAGAATCACATCTCCAGGTTTACTTTCTTCCTTTTCAACTGTCAAATTAACATCGCGACCGACCATCATGCTGGCAAGGTCATTCAAATCGGACTCAGCAGGTGTTGTACTACCAACAACTTTTCCCCCACGAATAACCGTAATACGGTCAGCGATTTCTATCACTTCTCCTAATTTATGGGTAATAAAAATGATTGATTTTCCCTGGTCAATCATGGTATGCATAATCTTGAAGAGTTCATCAACTTCCTGCGGTGTAAGAACTGCAGTGGGTTCATCCATTATGAGAATATTTGCTTCTCTGAATAAGAGCTTTATGATTTCAACTCTTTGTTGCATGCCGACAGGAATATCACTGATATAGGCATCCGGGTTAATGTCTAATTTATAGGTGTTTGAGATTTCACGAATTTTTTTAGCTGCTTTTTCACGATCAAGCACGCCACCATATTTAACATCTTCTTCTCCTAACATAACATTTTCAGTAACTGTAAAGACAGGTACCAGCATGAAATGTTGATGAACCATACCAATACCCGCTTTAATCGCATCGATAGGAGATTTAACATCAAGCTTCTGACCATTTACAAAAATATCACCTTCATCCGGTTTGTATAAACCATATAATATGTTCATTAGTGTGGTTTTGCCTGCTCCATTTTCCCCCAGCAAAGCATGGATTTCACCTTTTTGTACTGTCAAATCAATATGGTCGTTGGCTAGTACCCCCGGAAACCGTTTGGTAATGCCACGCAGTTCTAATATTGGAGCCATTTACACCTCTTTTATTAATATTAGGTTAATGGGTATTGTACTATTTTATCATAATGAGATTTAGAATTTGGTAAAAAAAAGGAGTCAGATTCGCATCTGGCTCCTTTATTCTTTGCTAAAAAATTTTAGCGGGCTGGCATAGTGGGGATGTCACCTGAGATAATTCCAGGGATCAAACCTTCAATTTCAGCTTTAAGATCTGCAGGAACTTGATCTTCCCAGGCAGAACCATAACTAAGTGCTGTTCCACCATTTTCAAGTGTTAGCATGTATGGATAACCACCTTCAAAATTGCCTTCTACGACTGCTTGGATAGATTCGTAAACAAAAACATCAATTTTCTTGAGTGCGCTGGCTAAAATGAAATCAGCTTTGTCAGGATTGGCAGCTGACCAATCATTGTCAACACCGATCAAGAGACCAGTTCCACGTTCTTGTAAAACAGCTAATGTTCCAAGACCAACAGGACCAGCAACAGGCATAATGATGTCAGCACCTTCATCAAGAAGTTGCTCACCTAATGCACGACCATCATCCAAACTTTCAAAGTTACCGACCTCGAGACCTTTTTGTTCAACCATGTCCCAACCTAATACTTCAACGTTTGTTCCATGAACTTCATTGTATTTGGCAACACCCATGGCGTAACCATCCATGAAAGCTTGTGTGGCTGGGAAGAGGATACCCACATAGGTTCCAACTTTACCAGTTTTAGTCATACCAGCGGCTAAGTAACCTGCGAGGAATGTTCCCTGGTCAATTTTTGTTCCATTTCCAAGAACATTTGGTTGTCCTAAATAGTCAACATCAACAATAGCGAATTTCTGATCTGGATTTGTGTCAGCGGCGGCACTGGTGGCATCTGCCAAAAGGAAACCCACAGGTACGATCAAATCACAACCAGCTTCAACGAAGGTGCTTAAGTTGACTTCATAGTCAGATTGCTGCTGTGATTCAAGATATTGGATCTCAACACCAAAATCGGCTTCAGCACGTTGCATTCCAGCCCATGCTGTTGCATTGAATGATTTGTCATCAATACCACCGGTGTCGGTAACCTGACAAATTTTCATTTTTGCTTCGGCTGGCTCTTCTGGAGCTGCAGGTTGGCAAGCTGCTAATAACAAGGATGCCATGATTAAGATTGCTACCAAAATAGAAACTTTTTTAGACATTTTTTATTCTCCTCCGAATAATTTAATTATGTGAATGTTTCTTAGTACGCGTCCGACGTACCGCCTATAGTATATCACTTTCTAAAAATCAATTGCAATAGTTTTTAGTTTTTTGGTTTTTAAATGTCATGATTGCTGGTCAACATTCTCCTCAATTTTTGCCTCACCTCGTTTTACACCTGCCATCATAATAAAGGCAGCCAACATAAAAAGTGGAGAGAAAAGCATCATCAAACTGTAATTATTACCACTCAAGCTTACAATCCATCCATTTAAGTTAGGGCCAAGAATAGCAGCCAGCGTAGATGCCATGTAATACAAACCAGTGAATGTTCCGATTTGGGCATCAGTTGTCATATCCACTACCATTGGAAGAGAATTAATATTGATTAATGCCCAGGAGAAACCAGCAACCATCAACACAATACTGACCGAATAAAAATTACCTAATGCTGGTAATTTTGTAAAAAGAATTGTTAAGGTATCGACTGGAAGAACGTACATTGATAAGATTGCACAACCCATCAAGAATACCCCGGTCATGATAGTACGTTTCCTACCGAATTTTCCACCAATATATCCAGCCGGGAGAGCCATAAGGACAAAGACGAAAGACAATTGTCCAAGTAACCTTGCTCCATCAGCTCCGGAAAGTTGCAGATGTTTGACAGCATAAAGCGTGAAGAAAGCTTCGATAGCGTTATATGCCACAAACCAGAAGAAGATGGCTGCTAAAATGCGGATAGGGCTTTTCTCTTTTTCTTTAAATAATTTAACGAGTGCTTGAATAAGGCTGGGTTTTTCTTCCTCAGAAATTTCAAATTCTTTGGGTTCACGAATAAAAGCAAATACTAACAACGAGGAAACAATAACAAGACCTGATCCTAACCAGAATGGATAATTGGGATTCATTTCGTACAAGTTTGCCCCAATTAAGAAGGCAATGATTGCTCCAACGCCGCCCATAAAATTGATGACACCATTGGCTTGAGAACGGAATCGAGATGGGGTGATATCTGGCATCAAGGCAACAACAGGGGTTCGCCACAACGCCATGCTGATGAGAAGTGTACTGGTACAAAGAACAAAGAGGGGCAGGATGGATACTATTGGGATTAGACCAAAGGCAATTGCCGCAATTGGTGCTCCAATCAAGATGAAAGGCATACGCCTGCCAATAGGAGTTCGTAATCGATCCGACAATGCTCCAATGGGGGGCTGAATTAGGAAGGCTGCGATATTATCCAATGTCATAAAAAAGCCAATCCAGGCTGCACTTAATCCAAATTTACCATCTAAAAAAATCGGTACGAAGGCATTGTAAACAGACCAAATAACGCTGACACCAAAAAAGCCAAAACCTAGCAAAAATGTTTTTGGGTAACTCAGTTTTTGTTGCATTTTTATCTCCCTTAGTAATGAATTAGTTGTTAAACACCCAAAACCCAAACCTTCAATCGATTTGGAAATGCCCTAATTTTTCTTGCTTTTCTAACGCTTCTAAGAATTTTATGTCTGATTTGGACAAGATAGCAGTTTTTAGTAAATCCGGTCTTAAAAAATAAGTGCGGGTTAAGGATTGTTCCCTTTTCCATTGAAGTATTTTTGCATGATGACCTGATAGCAAAACATCAGGAACTGTCCACCCGCGAAACTTTTCGGGACGGGTATAGTGTGGATACTCCAGAAGTCCATTTCCGAAACTATCCTCTTTAGCCCCATCCGGATCACCTAAGACTCCTGGAATGAAGCGAGCCACAGCATCAATCAACATCAAAGCTGGTAATTCGCCACCGGTGACAACAAAATCACCAATCGAAATTTGATCAGTAACCAAATTTTCTATGACGCGTTCATCAACACCTTCATAACGGCCGCATAATATGGCAAGATTTGGTTTATTTGCCAAATCGCTAGCAATTTCAGTTTTGAATGGTCTTCCCTGTGGTGACATGAGAATTATTGGTGTGTCCGAATCTTTTCCGAGTACATCTTCAATGGCTGTGAAAATGGGTTCTGCTTTCATCACCATTCCACCACCGCCACCATAAGGGGTATCATCGGTAACATGATGTTTATCAAAAGTCCAATCGCGAATATTGTGTACATCAATATTTAATAAATTGTTCTCAATTGCTTTTTGGATGATTGAGATATCAAAATAAGCCTGGAAAATTGAAGGGAACAAACTAAACACATCAAAATGCATGCAATGATTTTAGTCAAAGGGTTGACGATTGGCAAGTAAAAACAACCTGGTGAAAATTGTGAATTAAAAGACCCTAATAAGGAGTAAAATGAATTTTAAGAGTTTGCTTAATAATGAAGTAGCTACGAGTAATCCATCTTGACGAAGAAAAATTGATAATGGTAAGATGTAAACAAATCTAAGTAGCAAAAGATGTAAACCAATCTAAAAAGTAAAAGATGTAAATCGATCGAAGCAGTAAAAGATGTAAACCAATCTAAAAAGTAAAAGATGTAAATCGATCGAAGCAGTAAAAGATGTAAACCAATCTAAAAAGTAAAAGACGAATATATGTATCTCAGTAGTAAAAGATTAAATATGAATAAAAACAAGCGTAGAGGAAATCCATTTCGGATTGCGCTTTTGGTTATATTAATTGGAATCGGAGTTTATGTGAACCAGGTGGTTATTGCTGATGTGCCCCCTTTGTTCATGCCAACACCAACACCAACTCGCGCACCTGAATCATATGTCACTGATGCAGAAGCCTTAGTAAATGAAGGAAAGCTTTCTCAGGCGATTGATATTTATGAACAAGCCATCTTAGCTGCTCCAATGAATACCGGAAATTATATTTCAATTGCTCGTTTATTAATTTATCTGGGAAGATACGAAGAAGCGTTAGAGCAGGCAAGCAATGCCTTACTGATCAATGAGAATAATGCGATGGCATACGCTTTGCGAGGCTGGGCACAAGGATTAACCGGAGATTATCTGAATGGTATCGCTTCTTTGAAGCGAGCGATTGAACTGGATCCGAATAACCACATTCCCTATGCTTATTTGGCTGAAGTGTTTGGATTGCAGTATGAATCGAATCCTGCCATAATTGGCGTAATCGATGAGGCTATTTATTACTCTCAAAAAGCGAGAGATTTGAATCCTTCTTCCCTTGAGACTCATCGTGCCAGAGGTTATATTTTGGAGCTGACAGGTAACTATGGGGAAGCAGTTCAACAATATGCGGCAGCAATTGAATTTAATAAATATATCTCAGATCTTTATATTCGTTTAGGTCGTGTCTATTATTCGCCTGATGTAGGCGACTATCCGCTCGCTGTTGAGGCATTCACCCAGGCTGACTTGCTAAATCCTTCTGACCCACTGCCAGACATCTATTTGGCACGTGTATATCAAACACAGGGTTCATATGCTACAGCTATTCAATATGCGCAAAAAGCAATTGTTGATGATCCCAATGATCCTAACCGATATGGTGCTTTAGGCATACTCCATTATCGCAATTTTGAATACAACAAAGCAATAGAAAACTTACGATTGGTAGTGCAAGGTGGTGTGTCGGAAGCCGGAGTAGAAGTCGAGCCGTTACCTTTGGATTATGGAACAGTTTCTCAATACTATCAAATTTATGGGCTTGCATTAGCTCGGGTAGATCAATGTACCGAAGCTTTACAAATTTCAGAAGCATTGCTTAAAAATGTTGGTGGTGATGAAATTACTGTTTACAATGCAGGGGAAATCGTGAACATCTGTAATGGCACGAGTGAATAAAGAGTTAGGTTTGATTTTTTTGGATATTAGGTTGTAAGATGGGAATTAAACTTCCTGACGATAAACATTTATTTCGGGCACCAAGAGGTGATAACCCGATTAGAATATTTTTACTTGGGTTTTTTATCCTTATCGCGATTTTTGTTTATCGTGAAGTTCAAGCTGGAGATATTCAAAAACCGTTCTTACCCACACCCACAGCCACCAGGACTGCGAATTCATTTGCTTTGGAAGGCGAAACTCATTTTCAGGCTGGAAAAATCCAAGATGCGGTTGAAGCATATCGAAAAGCAGCTGAATTAGAGCCAAATAATTCAACAATTTGGGCAGAACTCGCTCGCATTCAAACATACTCATCCAATCTCTTAACTACTGATGCACAAAAAATTCAACGTTTACAGGAAGCGATTCAATCTGCTGAAAAGGCAGTGGAAATAAATCCGGATGATAGTACCGCTCAAGCGATTTTATCTTTAACCTATGACTGGTATTCGAACCCTGTATACGCCGGTGAAGAATCTGAAGATTATGTATTCAAAGCAGAACAGGCATCGGCAAAAGCACTGCAATTGGACAGCAATAATGTTTTGGCAGTAGCATTTCGGGCTGAGATTTATATGCGTCAGCTGCGTTATAACGAAGCTTTGGACTTTGCTGAGCGAGCAGTAGCCATGGATAATACTTCTTTTGATGCTTATCGGGTATATGGATTTGTGCTTGAATCGCAAGGTTTCAGATATGATGAAGCAATTGAAGCCTATAAAAAAGCAGCTGAAATCAATCCTAACCTGACTTTCATTTATTTATCCATTGGAGTAAATTATCGCGAACTGAAAAAGTATGATGAAGCGTTGGAGTATTTTGCACTTGCAGCAAAAATTAACGAACAAAATGAAATTTTAGACCCAATTCCATACCTTGGTATTGCAAGAACATATAGCCAAATTGGCGAATTCTTTATTGCTGCCAGGAATGTGATGCGCGCTCTCGAAATTACTCCTACAGATCCGTATGTATATTCTCAGTTAGGACTAGTTTATTTTCGATCCAGGAATTATGAAGGCTCTATTCCTGCATTTGCGTGTGCTGTGGAAGGATGTACTGCACTAGAGAGCTGCATTGTCAGGCAAGAATGTTCAGAAGATACACCAGAAGAAGAAATCCCACCATATGTAATCGAAGGGTTGCCATTATCCGAGAGTACTGTGGTCTATTATTATTCCTATGGGTCTGTACTGGCTGCAATGCATCGAGATGGTACTGGATATTGTGAACGAGCTTTAGATGTTTTTGATACCGTTCGTAGCAGGTACGCGGATAATGAAGGCGTGATGAGCATCGTAAATACCAGCGAAAACATTTGCGAATCCTACGGAATTACTCGATAGAGTAAAGAATTACTAGTTCCAATAATTTGAATATAAATTTTGTATCAGAATTTTATAAGAAATCAAAGATTCCTCTTGACTTTCATTCTAAAGACAGGTAAGATTTGAAACGGTTTAGCACTCATATGGGTAGAGTGCTAAAAATCCTAAATTTACCTTTATGCAAAAGCAGGAGGAAGTACACATGAAATTGAAACCATTAGGTAGTCGAGTAGTGGTTGAGCCGATCGAAGCAGAAGAGGTCACCGCTGGTGGCATCGTTCTCCCGGAAACCGCAAAAGAAAAGCCCCAGAAGGGGAAAGTTTTGTCTGTTGGTCCTGGTGACCGTGATGAAGATGGCGATCGCATTAAGATGGATGTTGAAGAAAACGATATCGTCTTATTTGCTAAATATGCCGGAACAGAAATTAAAGTTGATGGCAAAAAATTGCTGATCTTACGCGAGAGTGATCTCTTAGCAATTGTAGAAGAGTAATTGATTTAGAACAGGAGTAAAGAAATATGGCAGCAAAACAATTGGTTTTTGGTGAAGAAGCACGTCGAAAATTACGCAATGGTATTGACGTTGTTGCAAATGCAGTCGCAACAACCTTAGGTCCAAAAGGCCGCAACGTCGCTTTGGATCGCAAATTCGGTTCCCCAACCATCACACATGATGGTGTGACCGTAGCAAAAGAAATTGAACTAGAAGACCCATTTGAAAATATGGGTGCCCAACTGCTTAAAGAAGCAGCCACAAAAACAAATGACATCGCCGGTGACGGTACCACAACCTCAACCGTATTAGCACATGCAATTGTTACCGAAGGTTTAAAAACCTTAGCCGCTGGTGCAAATCCAATGCTTCTCAAACGAGGCATTGAAGCAGCAGCCAAAATGGTAGCAGATGAAATTCGATCACAGGCAATTGAAATTCGCGAAAAGAATGAAATTGCTAATGTAGCAACCATTTCTGCTCAAGATCGTTCCATTGGTGAATTAATCGCTGATGTTATGGACAAAGTAGGAAAAGATGGTGTTATCACTGTTGAAGAATCCAAAGGTTTGGAATTCGAACAGGAATATGTAGAAGGTATGCAGTTCGATCGTGGTTACATTTCTCCTTATTTCGTAACCGATGCCGAACACATGGAAGCTGTAATCAGCGAACCTTACATCTTAATTTATGATAAGAAGATCTCTGCTGCTGCCGATATCGTTCCAGTATTGGAAAAGATGGTGCAGGTTGGAAAACGTGATCTCGTGATCATCTCTGAAGATATCGATGGTGAAGCTTTAGCGACCCTGGTTCTCAACAAAATCCGAGGTATGGTCAATGTATTGGCTGTGAAAGCCCCTGGATTTGGTGATCGCCGTAAAGCAATGTTGCAGGATATTGCCACCTTAACCGGTGCTCAGGTTATCTCAGAAGAAACTGGTCGCAAATTAGAAACCACAACTATCAACGACTTAGGTCGTGCAGAAAAAGTGGTTGCTGATAAAGACAACACAACCGTAGTTGGTGGTAAAGGCGATGAAGCTGCTATCAAAGGCCGCATCGATCAAATTAAAGTCGAAATCGACAAAACCACAAGTGATTATGATCGTGAAAAATTACAAGAACGTTTGGCTAAATTAGCTGGTGGTGTAGCAATCATTCGTGTTGGTGCCGCAACAGAAACCGAATTGAAAGAAAAGAAACATCGTGTTGAAGATGCTCTTTCCGCAACTCGTGCAGCCGTTGAAGAAGGTATCGTTCCTGGTGGTGGAGTAGCATTAATCAACGCTATCCACGTTTTGGATGACCTCAAGATGCAAAACGACGACGAACAAATCGGTGTCAACATTGTTCGCAAAGCCTTGGAAGTTCCAATGCGCAAGATTACCGAAAATGCAGGTAAAGAAGGCTCTGTCATCATTGAAAACGTACGCAAAGCCCAAAAAGACGGTGATAATTTGCAGGTTGGTTATGATGTACTCACAGATCAGTATGGTGATATGGTCAAATGTGGCGTCATTGATCCCGCAAAAGTCACCCGTGGTGCTTTGGAAAATGCTGCTTCAATTGCAGCCATGATCCTCACAACAGAAGCTTTAATTACGGATGTACCAGAGGAAAACAAAATGCCTGCTGGTCCACCAATGCCTGAATACTAAACCAAAATTTTTGACATCGTAAAGCAGGTCGTGAAATTTCACGACCTGCTTTTTTGGATTATAATCAACCAGATGAAAATCAAGAAAATTTGGACTTTATTTTTATTGTTATGTTTCCTGGTTGCTTGTACAGATAATCCTGTACCGACAGAACCAGTTGATCTCCCTACCAACCCAACAGATACTAATACAACTGAAGTTATTATATCTTCAACACCCACTGAAGTCATCACGCCAACACCTGATGAACCAATGATTGCATTGGTTAATGGCGAGGGGATAAGGTTGCAGGACTTTGAAGATGAATATTTGCGTTATGAAAGCGCAGCAAATTTTTTGAATAAAGATATTGATCTAGATAAGGCGAAAGAAATCGTTCTGAACAACATGATCGATACGCTATTGCTAGCCCAGGGTGCCAGGGATAATGGGTATGGTTTGACACAGGAATCTTTTGATAACAGAATTCAACAATTGATTTCAGACTCTGGTGGTGAGGATCAATTCCAAGATTGGTTGACCCAAAATCACTATTCTCAAGAGAGTTTTCAGAGGTTATTTAGACTTGAACTAGAAGCAACCTGGATGCGTGACAAAATAATTTCTGAGGTTCCAACCAGAGAAGAGCAAATTAGAGCACGTCAAATTTTAGTGTCCAGCAGAACATTAGCCGATGATATTTTTAATCAATTAGAGAATGGTGCTGATTTCGATTATTATTCCTGGGGATACGATCAGTTATCAGGTGGTGAATTAGGTTGGTTCCCCCGTGATTATTTAGTTCTATCTCAAATTGAAGATGCGGTATTCAACTTGCAACCAGGGGAATATAGCGAGGTGATTGAATCAGCTTATGGATATCACATTGTTCAAGTTATGGAACATGAATTAGATCGCCAATTAACCCAGGATGCCCTAATTCAAAAACAAAAAAAAGCGATTTCCGAATGGTTAGTGAGCCAAAAAGCTAATGGCTCCGTTTCCATCGTTCAAGATTGAGCCTCAGAATTGTTGGAAGGAACACCATGCAACAAGAAACACCTAAATCGAAAATTCTGGATCTGATTTTGAATGTATTCACAGGTCTAATTCTTCTGATTACCATCGCGATTATTAGCTTACAAATAACAATATTTCTCAATCCAAAAGTCTCATTCAACCCTTTTCCACCTTACGAATTACCCGAAGCATTGGTTATCCAATATCCAACGCAAACGACAACTCAGCAGGTGTTTGTTTCATCATCCACTCCTGAAATAGTGCTGGAGCCAACTGAGACAATTGTCCCTTCAGCAACATCAACTGAAATATTTATTGATGGCACGCCCATTGCCGAAGAAACACCAATAGAACCAACTGAAACGCCTTTTAGTGGTTATTATGCTTTTGGTCTTCAAAATGACATCAATGCTATTGAAAGTTCACTCATTCGTCCCAATTATGGTTGTGATTGGGTTGGTGTGGCTGGACAGGTTTTCGATTTGCAGGGTCGTCCTGTTGTGGGTGTGAGAGTTTGGTTGCGAGGTACTTATGAAAACAAGCGGATCAATCTCTATAGTTTGACAATGGAATCCTCTCCTTATGGTCCATCCGGGTTTGAATTCCGATTAGGTGAAACACCACTTAACACAAAAGGTCAGTTGTCGATCCAGTTACTAGACCAAGCAGGAATTCCAATCTCAGAAAGAATTTATTTTGATACTTTTGAGGATTGTCAGAAGAACTTAATTTTGATTAACTTCAAACAAATAAGATAAGTTGAAGTTTATTTTCTTGGTTTTAATTTGAATTTTTCCTCTGTGTTTGTAAAAAATCCATTGAGGGGGTCTGAATCCAATGCTAAAACCCGACCTTTCGAAAAATATTCAAACTTAAATTCGGTTAATTCGCCAGATTCTTTTCCTGGTATCAGCATTAATCGGGCTGTTAATGGTTTGTTTAAACGACTGGATAATGAAGCAACATCCAAAAGAAGGGCTTCAATTTGATCCTGTGATGTTGATCCTGGTATTGGAACAGTGTCCAGCCCAGTGCCGCAAACGGAAGAAAACATCAATAAATCTTTTATAGATAATGTCTGATCGATGGAGCGTTGGGATAATCTGGAATCCTCCAACAATGGCAGCATGAGGCCATTGAAGCCACAGCGTTCCCAATTTCCTCTGTCCAGAGCATCAGCCAGAAAAGCTGCCGCAGATAATGAACCATGTTTTCCAAGCATAGAGACGCCTAATAGCTCCATAGCAGCCCCTAGAGAACAACTATCCTGCGGAAATGGTGCTACTGAAAAGTCAAAGCCCTGGAAAACCACTTTTTGATCTCCGAGCAATTCTGAAAAAATTAATGCTAATTGATTTGCATGAAATTCCAAATTTTCTAGCAAAATTTGACGAGCTTCGGCTAGATTATTTGCTTTCTTGAAAGCGGTAACCACTTCGTCTGCTCCTTCAATTGCCAATCCTATGGCAGGGGGTTGACCAGGTTGGTGATAGGAACCAGGGAAAAATGGTCCGAAAGGTTTTACATTGGCCAAGGCACTAAACCTTAAGTTAGCAAATCCCTCTGGTTCAATGGATGCGTTTTCATGAATAATTTTTGCACAATTCTCAATTGCACTAATACTTACACCATTGATTTGATCAGCAATCATTCCGCTAAAAAAAGTTATGTCAGTTTCTGCAATTAATTTGTTAATGATGGCATAACTTTCAAGATTACTGATCAAAGCCGGACCTAAGGATAGGTAATCAAACCCATTGTTTTTTGCTTTTTGCTCCATGGATTTTGTTAGTTTAATCAATTCATCATTATCATTACCCGGTTTGATCAATGAAAAAGGAATTGTCGCCAATCTCAGGGTTTGAACGTCGTACCCATTTTCTTTACAGACTTGTTTGCTCTCTTTGGCAAGATTTGACAAAATTTCGAGCGTATAATCGGCATTTGAGATGCCTGGGTCATAAAAACTTGTTATTGATCTTATTTTCATTTCCACCTCTGTCGAACAACTTCAAATAATATTATGCTTGCTGCAATTGCGGCGTTCAGGGATTCACTCGATCCGGGCATAGGGATTTTTATCATCTGATCAGCTAATTGTTGTGCTTCAAGCCCATACCCGGTTGCCTCACTACCTATGATTATCGCAGTGGGTTGGTTGAAATTCATCTGCCACATATTGGTTGTTGCGTTTGCACTGGCGATGAATGTTTTTAATGAATGAGAAGGATTCTTACAGATCATCTTGATTTCACCCCAATCTAATTGGAGAATTGGTATGTGAAAATGTGCCCCCATACCAGCGCGAACTACTTTTGGTGAGAAGATATCGGTACTGTTCGGTGAGACTATCACTGTTTGAGCTTGAGCAGCATTTGCTGAACGTAAAATTGTCCCTAAATTTCCAGGATCTTTAATTGAATCACAAATCAAGACAAAATCAGGGTTTTCTGGCAACTCTTGGTGCTTTTGATAAAGAACACAAATGATCCCTTGTGGGTACTCGGTATCGGCAATCTTCTTCATTAAGTCAAAAGGGATTTCATCAACTGGGATAGCTTTTTGGGTCGCTAGACGAATAATTTCTTGCCCACGTTCAGAAAGATTATCACTAAAGAGAATATATTCGAATTCCCAATCAGCCTGCATCGCCTCTTCACACAACCGAACCCCTTCAATTACAAACTGATTAGTTTTTTTTCTTTCTTTAGATTGGGCAATCAGTGATCGGATTTTTTGTATTTTAGGATTTTGCGTAGAAGTTATCATCTTCATTATTTTACTGGAAAATAAAACCGGCAGGTGAATCACCTGCCGGTAGAGATTTCAATTTTAGATCTTATGCAGATTTTGCTTGAGCAATAACCGCACTAAATGCTTTAGGATCACGAACTGCAAGATCAGCCATCATTTTACGATTGATCGTGATGTTTGCTTTTCGCATTAAGTTAATTAATTGGCTGTAGGTAACGCCGTTCAACCGGGCACCAGCATTGATACGGGTGATCCATAATCTTCTTAAATCGCGTTTGCGATTTCGGCGATCTCGGAAAGCATACCAAAGGCTTTTAAGCATCGCTTCATTAGCTCTGCGGAACAATTTACTTCTGGTTCCGTATTGACCTTTTGTAATTTTCAGTACTTTTTTGTGACGTCGATAGCCAGCAAAGCCACCTTTCACACGTGCCATTTTTTACTCCTTTGCAAACCCCTGGGCGCCGGGAAACCCTGTTAAACACCCAACAGATGCACTAATGATGAATACAAACTACCTTTAGCCTATAAATAAGGGGCAAGGCGACGAATTCGTTGGGCAATCTTGTTACCTTTAACTTCAACCATTTCGGATAACAAGCGTTTGGTACGTTTTGCGGTGCGTCGGCGTAAATGGCTTTTGCCACCTTTCGTGCGAACCAACATGCCCGACCCAGTTAAGCGAAATCTTTTAGACGTTGCTTTGTGGGTTTTGATCTTATATTTTCCGGTTCTTGCTTTACGAGGCACTTTTTTACTCCTCTTCTCAAAGATAAAAATTTGCGGTCATATAGGACACGCGACCGCAAATTATACTATAAATTTTTAATTTTGGACAGTCAGTAAAAGTTTATTCTTTTACTTCTTCAAGCGTTTCTTTGATTTCTTCTTCTGATTCCTGATTAGTTTCTGATTTGGAAGACTTGGATCCAGCAGTCTTTGCTTTTTTGCCAACACCTTTTACTGGTGAAAGTAGCATTGACATGTTACGGTCTTCAAGATTTGGTTTTTGTTCAACGGTTGCAACATCTGCTAATTCTTCAGCGATTTCTTTTAAATCTTCTAAGGCGATTTCCGGATAGGTGATTTCGCGTCCACGGAAGCGGATGGTTACTTTTACTTTCATTCCTTCTTCTAACCAACGTCGGGCATCTCTTGTTTTAAATCCACGATGATGTTCATTTGTTTTTGGTCGCAACCGAATTTCTTTAATTTCGATTTTCGTTTGAGCTTTACGTGCTTCTCTTTCTTTTTTAGTTCGCTCGTAAAGGAATTTCCCGTAATTCATGATTCTGCAAACTGGTGGATTTGCTCCAGGGGCAACTTCAACGAGGTCTAATTCGGCTTCACGCGCCATTTCCAGTGCTTTTTGAATGGGTACTAAACCTATGTTTTCTCCTTCAGCTACAATTAAGCGAACTTCCTTTACTCTGATTTCTTCGTTTACTCTATAATTTGATGTACTAATGGTCTTACTCCTTTCAAATGGTTTAATTAATTAATAATCACATTAAAAAATTGAACTTGTATAATATACCATATCTCAAATATGATCGTCAATAAATAAAAATCAAATTCAAGAGCTAATAACGATTAATAAAGCACATAATTGTAATTAGAGGGTTTCTTTATTAAAAAACCCTCTAAAATACTAAACTAATTCTGCAATTTCTTTTTTAGCTAGTTGAATAAATTCCTCAATAGACATTGGTCCTGGATTGTCGCCGTTGCGCATTCTTAAAGCGACCTGGTTTGCTTCCACTTCTTTATCTCCAATAACCAGCATGTAAGGAATTTTTTGTAATTGGGCATTTCGAATTTTAGCGTTCATGCGGTCATTGCTATCATCAACTTCGATTCTTAAACCAATTGCTTTTAATTGTTTAGCAACTTCGAATGCAAAATCAACATGACGGTCTGCAATTGGAATTAATTTAGCCTGAACAGGCATTAACCACACCGGGAATGCACCACCATAATGTTCAATCAGAACACCCATAAAGCGTTCAACGGAACCTAATAAGGCACGGTGGATCATCATAGGTCGATGCTGTAGTCCATCATCCCCAACGTAGGTCATGTCGAAACGTTCTGGCAAATTGAAATCGAACTGAATTGTACTCAACTGCCATTCACGACCCAAAGCATCAATCATTTTCAGATCAATTTTCGGACCATAGAAAGCAGCTCCTCCTTCATCAATGTCATAGCTTAAATTTGCACGTTCCAATGCTTCCTTTAGGGCGTCCTGTGCCTTTAACCAATCTGTTTCCTCACCGACTGATTTCTCAGGATTTCTTGTTGATAGGTAAGCATGAAATTCATTCATTCCAAAATGACGAAGAATATGCAGGCAGAATTTTAGCGTGTTATCAATTTCTTCAGGCATTTGGTCTTCCCGGCAGAACAAATGAGCATCATCCTGGGTGAAACCACGCACGCGTAAAAGCCCATGTAATACGCCTGAGCGTTCGTAGCGATAAACGGTTCCCCATTCAGCCATGCGCATTGGAAAATCACGATAGGAGTGTAATTTGTTTTTGTATATCATGATGTGGAATGGGCAGTTCATTGGTTTGATGTAATATTCCTCTTCCTCAACTTGTATTGAAGCAAACATATTTTCATTATAAAAGCCAAGATGTCCAGATGTTTCCCATAATTGTGCCCTGCCAACGTGAGGGGTATAAACAATATCATAACCATTGGCGAGATGTTCTTGTTTACAATAATCTTCAACGAGATGCCTAATCAATCCACCATTTGGGTGCCACAGGATCAATCCTGATCCTACATCCTGATTGATTGAGAACAAATCCAGTTCTTTACCTAGTTTACGATGGTCACGTTTTTTGGCCTCTTCAATTTTCCACAAATGCTCATTTAGTTCTTCAGGGCTTTCAAAAACCGTACCATAAATCCTTTGCAACATGGGACGTTTTTCATCACCTCGCCAGTAAGCGCCAGCAACCGAAATTAGTTTCAATGCTTTTGGATTTATTTCTTTGGTGTTTTCGACATGAGGGCCACGACAAAGGTCAACGAACTTATCATGTTTGTAAATGGAGATTTCTGGTTTTTCATCCAGTGGTTCACCATGTTCATCGACATCACCTTCTTCAAGACCTTTAATTAATTCAACTTTGTAAGGTTGATCATCGAAAATTTGCAATGCTTCTTCTGCACTTAATACCTGTTTTTCAAATTTATGGTTTCCTTTGACGATGTGTTTCATTCTTTTTTCAATCTCATTCAGATCATCTGGCGTGAGTGGTCTTGGGAGATCAAAATCATAATAAAAACCATCGTCGATCGCTGGTCCGATTGCATATTTTGCCTCAGGAAATATTTCCAAAACAGCCTGCGCCATCACATGGGCAGTAGAATGTCTCACTCTAAATAAATGCGAAGCTTCATATTGTGCATCAACTTTTTTAGCCATAAATACCTCTTTTCCTAACAATTCATTATTAAACAAAAAACTCCTGCCACTGGGGCAAGAGAACTTCTCGCGGTTCCACCCAGATTACTCATTTTCATGAGCATCTCGTTTTGCTGATAACGGTTGCACCGGTCACCTTATTCCTTACGGTTCAGGGTTCAGCTCACAGGTGGTTTTGGGTGTTATTTTCAGAAAAAGCTTTCAGCCGCCGACTTTTTCTCTCTGATGATTCAAAACACTTACTCGTCCTGATCATTGCTTTTGGTTATTTTATTGTGGTGGGCGGTATAGGGCTCGAACCTACGACCTCCGCGATGTCAACGCGACGCTCTAACCAACTGAGCTAACCGCCCGTGAGCGATATTATAATTTAGTTGGGACGATATTGCAATAGGAAAATTATAATCACGCTCAATCATTTTCCTTCCCTATCAAGCTTGTTAATGGTAAAATTGCGGTCGCGTCCTTAAGGACCGATTGGAGAGGTAGCGTAGTCTGGCCTAACGCGCGCGCCTGGAAAGCGCGTATACCGAAAGGTATCAAGGGTTCGAATCCCTTCCTCTCCGCCATAAAAAAAGAAGTTGACCAAAACAGGTTAGCTTCTTTTTAAAATAATAGCTATGTACAATTTATGTTGTTCAACCTATTTTTATCAATGATTGCCACAACCTCTAATCCAGGAATTCCCTTGTTTTCGTAACAGTTCGTCAGCTTGTTTTGGTCCCCAACTGCCTTGCTCATATATTGCCAGGGGATTCTCGTTTGGGTTATGCCATGCTTCAATGATAGGATCAAGGATTTCCCAAGCTATTTCACTGCGATCGCTCCTGGTGAACAAAGCTGCATCTCCCAGGAGAGCATCCAACAATAACCGCTCATAAGCTTCTGGAATTGATTTTTCACCGAATACATCCTTATAATGATACTCCAAATCAACTGATTTTGTCTCTGCGATCGTGTCAGGCACCTTGGTTTCAAATTTTAGATGAATGCCTTCATCAGGTTGCAGACATAAAGAAAGTGTATTAGAGGTAAACTTATAATTTTCTGGCAAGGGAAACATCAAATGCGGCGGGCACTTGAATTGAATGACTATTTCACTCATCTTTTCAGCCATCATTTTTCCGGATCGCAGATAAAAGGGCACACCTTCCCAACGCCAGTTATCGATAAAAAATTGAACAGCAGCATACGTAGGGGTTTGTGAATTTTCTACAACCCCTTCTTCCTCTTTGTAGCCACGGTATTGTCCCAATACAGAATAATTTTTCACCGAATCACCCGTAAATCTTCTGACTGCTTTGAGAACCTTTACTTTTTCATCCCTTTGATCGTCGGCGTTATGAGAAGCAGGAGGTTCCATTGCAACAAGACTCAACAACTGAAGAAGATGGTTTTGAAACATATCCCGCACCACGCCTACCGTATCATAATATCCTGCGCGATGTTCCAAACCCACTTTTTCAGCAACCGTGATCTGTACATTGCTGATGTAATTTCGATTCCAAACAGGTTCAAAGAAGGTGTTGGCAAAACGTGCAATTAAAATATTTTGGACTGTTTCCTTGCCCAAATAATGGTCAATGCGATAGATCTGGTCTTCCCTTAATACTTGTAGAATTTCGTGATTAAGTTTCTTTGCTGATTCCAAATCAGTGCCAAATGGTTTTTCAATGACCACGCGCCGCCATCCGTTTTTTTCCTTTATTTGACCTGTTTTGCCTAAATTTGTAATAATATTGGTAAAGAAGTCTGGGGGAGTTGCCAGATAAAACAATCGGTTGGATGGTCCATTTTCTAGTTTATCCAATGTTTTTGCTAAATTTATGAAAGAATTCTCATCCTGAAATTTTCCTGAATGATAATGTAATCGGTCCTCAAATTCACTCCAATCATTTTCATTTACTTCATATCCTGCAAATTCATCAACACCTTCCCGAGCAACTTTTCGCAAATCCTGATCAGTCCATGATCGACCTGCAAACCCCAATATTTTGAAATTCCCCTTGAGCCGCTCTTTCTGAAATAAGTTGAATAATGCCGGGATTAATTTACGTTTTGCTAAATCACCTGAAATTCCAAAAATAACTATTGAAGTCATTGTACTCATTTGTTTGCTCCTTAAATTTGATGATACTATATCACCAATTGTTTGATTAATTTTAATATTTCACCAAAGACTTGATGAGGTAACGTGATCGATTCTTACCACTATCATCAAATTTGAAATCCATATGTAATTAATAGTGAATGATCCGCATCATATTAGTGGAAAAAGGTTTTCATTTTTGAATATTTAGTCAGGTTGTTATGGAGTAGGTGAAATCCTACTTAAAACTGACAACAACATCGATTTGAGAAAATAATTAATTAATAAGCCAATTTAATATGAAGGAGGAGAAAAAATATGGGACCATATCATCTTGTTGGAGATATTGGAGGAACAAAAACAACGTTAGCCATCACTAAAGCTGATGGTTCCCCAAGGGACTTTTTGGTTAAGAAAACATTTCCCAGTAAAGATTTTACGTCTTTAGAAGAAATGGTTGCTTTGTTCCTTAAAGGATATGAGAAAAATCTATCCCGGGGGAGCTTTGGAATTGCTGGGCCGATCATCAACAAACAGGTTAAAGCTACCAATTTACCATGGAACATATCTGAGCAGAATATGAGCCAGACTTTTGACCTTCCGGTAAGTTTAATAAACGACCTCTCAGCAACTGCTCATGCCGTTCCATTTTTAAAGGAGGAGGACCTTGTCACATTAAAAAAAGGAAATCCTGTAACCAATGGCGCTCTTGCGGTAATTGCTCCTGGCACTGGATTAGGTGAAGCATTTCTGGTTTGGGATGGTAAGCGCTATCGTCCTTTTGCCTCCGAGGGAGGTCATTCGGATTTCGCTCCGGTTGATGAATTGCAAATAAAACTATTGGTGTATCTTCAAAAAAAGTTTTTGCATGTCAGTTATGAGCGCCTGAGTTCAGGAAAAGGGTTACCAAACATCTACTCTTTTTTAAAGGATGAGGGAGTAATCCAAGAGCCCGAATGGTTGCGACTGCAACTTGATGGTGTCTCAGACCAAACACCCATTATTTCGCAAGCAGCCCTGGTGGGAAAAGCTGAAATAGCTATCAAAACGATGGAGCTTTTTACAAAAATACTGGCAGCCGAAGCGGGGAACCTGGCATTGAAAATCTTGTCCGATGGTGGTGTTTATCTTGGAGGTGGTATTCCTCCCAGAATTTTGCCGTTCTTAAAGACTGAAGCTTTTTTAGCTGCTTTTCAGCACAAGGGTAGATTTGATTCTTTTTTGGAGAATGTTCCTATCCATGTCATTCGAAATTCTGAAACAGCGTTAATTGGTGCTGCCTGTCATGCACTTGAATTTTAAATTAGATTAATACAAAAAAAGGTGAACAAATATGAATAAATTATTAGATCAAAAAAGTATCGAAACAATTCGCTTTTTATCAGCTGATATTGTACAAAAAGCTAACTCGGGACATCCTGGAACACCTATGGGAGCTGCCAGTCTCGCTTATATTCTTTGGACTCGTTTCTTGAAACACAATCCTTCGAATCCTAATTGGAGCAACCGTGATCGTTTTATTCTTTCTCCTGGGCATGCATCCGCACTTTTATATTCATTACTCTACCTGACCGGTTATGACCTTTCCCTGGAGGAATTGAAACAATTCCGACAATGGGAAAGCAAAACCCCCGGACACCCTGAGTATGGTTTAACCCCTGGGGTGGAAGTCACAACCGGACCTTTAGGACAGGGTTTTTCAAACGGAGTTGGCATGGCGATTGCTGAGCGCTGGTTAGCTTCGCATTACAACCAGGAAGATCACGAAATCATTGATCATTACACTTACGCCATTGTATCGGATGGTGATTTGCAGGAAGGTGTTGCTTCGGAAGCTGCTTCTTTAGCGGGCAAACTGGAACTTGGCAAACTCATTTATTTGTACGATTCAAACAAGATCCAAATTGAAGGCAGTACAGAACTGGCTTTCACTGAAGATGTTGCCAAGCGTTTTGAGGCATACAGGTGGCAGGTGCTTGGACCGATCAACGGAGATGATTTGGATGAAGTGGAAGCTGCTATCCTATCTGCCCAAAAAGTTACCGACAGACCCAGTTTGATCATTTGTAAAACTCATATTGGACATGGTGCCCCAACAAAACAGGATACAGCCTCCGCACATGGTGAGCCTTTAGGAGAATCAGAATTAAACACAGCCAAGCAAGCCAGGAATTGGCCATTGGATCCATTCTACATTCCCGAGGATGTCTTAGCCCACATGCGTCAGGCTGTCCAACGTGGAAAAATGCTTGAACAAGACTGGGATCGAAAATGGCACAAATGGAAGGAGACCAACCTGGTTGTGGCCAGCAGGTTCCAAAACGCAATGCAGGGAAAATTGCCTGATAATTGGGATCAAGGTCTGGATAGTTTATTCAGCGCTGATGATGAGCCGATTGCCACTCGGGCCGCATCTGGAAAAGTGATTAATGAACTTGCAAAAAATGTTCATAATTTGATTGGTGGTTCAGCGGATTTGTCACCATCGACCAAAACAATCATAGATGGTGCAGGTGATTTTGGACCTGCAGATTACAGTGGTCATAATTTTCATTTTGGTGTCAGAGAACATGCAATGGGAAGTATTGTAAATGGATTGGCACTGCATGGCGGGGTCATACCCTATTCAGCCACCTTTATGGTATTTTCCGATTATATGCGTCCTCCCATTCGTTTGGCTGCTTTGATGGGATTGCGGGTGATCTTTATCTTTACCCATGATTCGATCGGTTTGGGTGAAGACGGTCCTACGCACCAGCCAGTTGAACATTTGCTGGCATTACGCTCTATTCCAAACCTGACCGTGTTCAGACCTGCTGATGCAACAGAAACAGCAGAGGCCTGGCGGTATGCTATAGAAAATCAACATGGGCCTACTTCAATTGTTCTCTCCCGCCAGAATTTACCAGTGCTTGATCGCTCAAAATTAGCAGACGCTTCTCTCGCACAAAAAGGTGGATATATATTGTGGGAATCTATTGATAAACCAGAAGTTATTTTGATCAGCACAGGTTCAGAAGTTCATATTGCTCTTCAAGCTGGCAGACAATTAGCTTCTAAAGGAATCGCAAACAGAGTTGTTTCGATGCCCAGTTGGGAAGCTTTCGATAAGCAATCAGACTCCTACAAAGAACTTGTGCTTCCGATCCACATACGATCACGTGTTGCCATAGAAGCAGCCATTCCGCTTGGTTGGGAACATTACATTGGATTAGATGGCGCAGTAGTTGGACTGAATCATTTTGGAGCTTCTGCACCAGCGGAAACACTGTACCAAAAATTTGGTATTGATGTTGATCATACTGTTGAAAAAGTTCTTTCAGTGATTGAAAATACAAGAGGGTAGAATGAGCCTTGAATTTTGGTTTATGCTTCCAACAAGTATCCTTGTCGCTACCATAGCAATGGCTTCTGGTATTGAAGGGGCGACTTTTTTTTCGCCATTGTTTATTCTTGCGTTGCGACTGCCACCTGAGGTGGCAATTGGGACAGCATTAATAACTGAAGTATTTGGTTTTGCAAGTGGATTGTTTGCTTATGCCAGAAAAAAGATAATAGATTTTCGCTTAGGTTTGAACCTACTGCTTGTCACGATCCCATTAGCCATTATCGGTACATTAATCTCTGGGATCATTGATTCAGCTTATCTGATGATTATTCTTGGTGTGGGGCTGTTCGTAGTAGCTCTGAGCTTTTTACGCCAGCCAGAGCACAAAGATGTTGTTCTACTGGACAAGCTAATTGTCGACGAATATGGTGGAAAAAATGCTCAGACAGTTTTAACAACAGCTGATGGAGAAGAAATTCGATATACCGTTTGTAATCGCACAGAAGGTAGGATTCTTTCAGGAATTGGCGCATTATTTATGGGGATGGTGTCAACTGGCTTGGGAGAAATGAATGGCTATTTTCTCCTACAGCGTTGTCGTGTCCCTAGCAGAGTATCGGTGGCTACCAGTGTCTTTGTGGTTGCTCTCACAGCTGTTGTAGCGTCTACCGGTCATTTCATTCAATTTGCAAAAACGGGTGGAGAGGTATTAGGAACTGTATTAAGTTTAATAATATTTACTGTTCCTGGTGTAATTATTGGAGGTCAATTAGGTTCCAAAATCTCCAGTAAGATCCCGCAAAGAGTTCTGGAGATCAGTTTAGCAATTTTGTTAATCATCGTAGCGATTTTGACAATTGGACAGGTAATTTTGTAATAGATTTGCACCTGAAGTTGTCTAAAACGGAGAGAGAATATTAATCAAGGAGAAATAATGACTAAAATAAAACAAATCGCAAAATATGGCCAATCCATATGGTACGATAATATACGTCGTGCCATGCTAAGGTCAGGCGAATTACAAAATTTATTAGATCAAGGTGTTGTCGGCGTTACATCCAATCCATCAATATTTGAAAAAGCAATTGTTGGAAGTAGCGATTACGATGAAGCCATCAGAAATCTGGTTCAGCAAGGATTGGATCAGAATTCAATTTATGAATCGCTTGTAATTGAAGATATTAAAGCTGCAGCTGACTTGCTGTTACCGATTTACAATAAAACAAACGCAAAAGATGGCTATATAAGTCTGGAAGTTCGTCCAACCCTGTCGAATGACACAGCTGGAACGATTGAAGAAGCCCGCCGTTTGTTCAGTACCCTGGCACGACCTAATGTAATGATTAAGGTCCCAGCAACACCAGAAGGAATACCCGCGATTGAAACTTTGATCTCTGAGGGTATTAATGTGAATGTGACGCTAATTTTTTCTTTAGCACAATACGAGCATGTAGCACTAGCCTATATCAAGGGCCTACAAAAACGAGCTGCAGAAGGAAAAGCCATCGATAACATTGCATCCGTAGCTTCATTCTTCGTCAGTAGAGTAGATAGCATGACTGACTCTGCCCTATCAAAACTGGGCAGAAATGATCTTCAGGGAAAGACAGCCATTGCAAATGTAAAAATGGCATTTAAAAGGTTCCTGGAGATCTTTAAAGGTGATGAGTGGGAGAAATTGGTGAAGCTTGGTGCTCAAAAACAAAGACCCCTTTGGGCAAGTACAGGTACAAAAAATCCAGCTTATCCGGACACTTTATATATTGATGAGTTGATCGGTCCAGATACAGTTAATACAGTTCCCCCAGCAACCTTAAGCGCTTTTCTGAACCATGGGAACGTCGAGCTAACGTTGAGCAAAGGATTTGAAGAGGCTAGCCGCCATCTTGTCGACTTAAGAAATGCAGGTATTGACCTGGATCAAATCACATCAAAATTATTGGAGGATGGTTTGGTTGCTTTTGGAAAGTCATTTGAAACATTAATGGCTGGAATAGAAGAAAAACAGGAACTATTAAAATCTGAGCAATCTTATTTTTCGGCACAACTGGGCAAGTACCAAAATCAAGTTTCAAGTGCTTTGCGGGAAATGAAAAATGATCGAATCGTTCAGCGAATTTGGGACCATGATTTTACAGTATGGAAATCAGACCCAACAGAAATCAGTAATCGCCTGGGTTGGCTGGATATTGCAGATCGTATGCAGGGTGCTATTACACGAATGAATGACCTGGCAGATGCCTTGATAAAAGAAGGTTTTCAAAAGGCTGTTTTACTAGGCATGGGAGGTTCGAGTTTAGCGCCGGAAGTTTTCCGAAAAACATTTGGTGTCAAAGCAGGATATCTGGATCTGGCCATATTGGACAGCACGGATCCGGGCACAATCATCGATATCGAAAACAAATTAGATTTGGAAAAGACACTTTTTATCGTTTCTACTAAATCTGGCACCACACCAGAGACACTTTCGTTCTTTAAGTATTTTTACAATAGGGTTGTTTCAAGAGTAGGTAAAGACAAAGCTGGAGATCATTTTATTGCGGTTACTGATCCAGGTAGTAAACTGGTTGGGGTTGCTTCAGAATTTGATTTCAGGGAAGTTTTCTTAAATGATCCAAACATTGGTGGGCGATATTCAGCCCTTTCGTATTTTGGGCTTGTGCCTGCAGCATTACTAGGTGTTGACTTGCCAAAGTTGCTGAATCAAGCAATTACCGCGGCTAGTAATTGTGATCGCGCTAATTGCCCTGTAGATGGGGATAATCTTGGTGGTCAACTCGGCGCAATTCTGGGCGAGTTAGCAAAATCAGGGAGAGATAAAATCACATTTGTTTTGTCCCCGGAGATTGAAAGTTTTGGCGATTGGGTCGAACAATTAATAGCAGAGAGTACTGGCAAAGAAGGAAAAGGGATCTTACCGGTCGTTGGTGAGCCTTTAGGTGGTCCTTCGGTTTACGGTAACGATCGTTTGTTTGTTCATTTGCGTCTGGAGGATGATACCCGTTATGACCAGGCGACTGAAGAACTCGTGAATGCAGGACATCCCCTGGTCACAATTCGCCTAAAAGATATTTATGATCTTGGACAGCAATTCTTCCTGTGGGAAATGGCTACAGCCATCGCTGGGTATCGAATGGGTATCAATCCATTTGATCAGCCCAATGTTGAAAGTGCGAAAATTCTGACACGCAACATGCTGTCTGCTTATAAGGAGGAAGGAAAATTGGTGGAACCAGATTCCTTCGTCAGAGATTACGGAATCCGGGGATATGGAAATTTCTCATCTACATCCATTAATGCTGCACTTCAGGCGTTTTTCCTGCAAGCGCAACCAGATTCATACGTGGCTATTCAGGCCTATATCCAACCTACCCCTCAAGCGGATGAGTTACTAAAAGCATTGAGAACAGTAATTCGAGATAACACTCGTATGGCGACTACCCTTGGATATGGCCCGCGATTCTTACACTCCACTGGGCAACTACACAAAGGTGATGCGGGAAAAGGATTGTTTTTGCAATTGACGGCGAAAATGCCTGATGATCTGATGATCCCGGATGAAGCTGGCAAGAAAGGAAGTGATACCTCCTTCAGTACACTGAAAACAGCCCAGGTATTGGGCGATTACCAAGCCCTTGTCAATGTAAATCGTACCGTGATTCGTTTCGATTTGGGTGATAATCTGATTGCCAACATAAAGCGATTAATTAAGGGCATAAAATGACGATTCGAGCAGTGATTTTCGACCTGGATGGAACTTTGGTTCAGACGGAACGATTGAAAGCCTATTCCTACGCTAAAGCGCTTCAGGAATTGAGTGCTGATCCAATTAGCGAAGAAATAATTTTCGAAGCCTTCAAAGATGTGGTAGGGCTATCCCGCAGGGAGGTGGCGCAAGGTTTATTAGAACACTTTCAACTCGAAGAAGTAGCTCGTAGTCGTATGGAGGATTTTGGTGTACAAACACCCTGGCAAGCTTTTATCCAGATCCGATTGCAATTCTATGAACAGATGCTCTCAGAGCCACAAAGTATTCTCACGAATACCTGGCCTCATAACATGTTGTTATTGGAAGAAGTTAAAAAGGCAGGTTGTCGAATTGGACTTGCTACCATGTCTTATTGTCCACAGGTGAATCGAGTTCTGGATATCCTCAACCTTGGTACCACCTTTGATTTTGTAGCCAGTCGCGATGATGTCGAAAATGGGAAACCCGATCCGGAAATTTATAAAATGGTGGCCTGTGAATTGGATGTTCCGGTAGAAGACTGTCTTGTTATTGAGGATTCACCAACCGGTGTAAAAGCGGCTTTAGCGGCGGGGATGCATGTCATCGCTGTTACTACCCCATTCACCAAGGCTGCTTTCAGTAAAAACAAGCTGATAGATGAACACTGGATTGTTAATGATCCGGAATCACTACCTCAAATTGTTAAACAATTAATGTCCGAGATTTAGTCGGAGGGTTGGACTTCACTAAACATCATCAATTGACACTTTCAGAATAACTTTAAAAACACCTGCAAACCCTGTTTTGTAGTGATGCTTTAGTTTCTTCCAGAATGGATTGATGAACATTTAGTAAAAGACTCATACAGCATGCCAAGGAAACTTTAATGAAAGAATTAATATCAGGCGACAAAGCACCAGATTTCACCCTTCTAACAATTGAAGGTGAAACTCTGCGCTTATATGACGTATTACAGGAAAACGATTATGTTCTGCTCATTTTTCTCAGGCATTTAGGTTGACTCCCTTGCCGAGAGCATGTGGCACAGTTGTGTCAGCAAGTAGATCAGTTAGAAACGTTGAATATGAAAGTAATGATCATAACTTTTGGAAGTTTATTTGGAGCTCAAACCTGGTTAAAAGAAACCTGTTCTCCTTTCCAATTGTTGCTTGACCCCGACAGAAATATTTATGAACTGTATGGTTTGGAACGTTCGTTGTTGCGTTCCTGGAATTTAAAAACCATCTGGTTATATATAAAGCTGTTGTCCTCCGGGAAAAAGTGGCGTGGTATCCAGGGTGATTCAGCACAGTTAGGCGGTGATTTTATTATAGACGCGCAGGCAAATATAAAATTGGCATATAGAAGTCATGACCCTACTGACCGCCCATCCATAGCTGTTTTACTGAAATCTCTTGAGGGAGAAGTTAGGATTACGAATTTTAAAAAGGATTGAAATGAAAGTATATGACTTTGTCATTATTGGCGGAGGCTCCGCCGGGTTAACTGCTGCAGCTTATGCTGTCCAGTTTGGCGCCCGAACATTAATCATAGAAAAACGAAAAATTGGTGGTGATTGCACCTGGTACGGTTGTATTCCAAGCAAGACATTGCTTAAGATTGCCAGTGTTGCACAAGAAATACGTACCGCTGACAGATATGGCCTTGAAGTTCAAAATCCCAGGGTGAATCTTTCTAAGGTAATGGAAGAAGTTCAAAAAACGATTTTAAGCGTTTATGAGGAAGAATCTCCAGAAAAATTGAAGGCTGATGGCATTGATGTGTTAATTGGGCCAGCAAAGTTTCTTGATTCTCACAGGTTGATCGTCCAGGAGGAAGAGATTCATGCCAGGAAAATATTGATTGCTACCGGTGCCGGCCCCTTAATTCCGGATATTCCTGGAACAAATAACATCCAGTACCAAACGTACGAAACCATCTGGCAATTAAAATCTTTACCGGAGCATCTGGTTGTCCTGGGCGGAGGATCGGTTGGATGTGAGTTAGCCCAAGCCTTTAGAAGATTGGGTTCGGATGTCACTCTGATTGAGCAGGGTGATCGGTTGTTGCCGCGTGAAGATAAACAGTCTTCAGTCACTTTGAAAGAGGTGTTTGTAGAAGAAGGCATACAAATGAGGTTTTCAACATCTCCTAACAGCTTTCGGAAGGATGAAGATGGTATTCACATAAATCTTGGGAATGAAGAATTGATCTGTGATGAATTATTAGTAGCTGTTGGTAGAACACCTAATGTTACTGAACTATCCTTAGATAAGGCAGGCATTAAGTTTGGCAAAATGGGTGTTGAAGTGGATAACTTTTTGCGCACCACCCAAAAACATATTTTTGCTGCTGGAGATTGCATTGGAGATTATCAATTTACGCATTATGCTGGGTGGCAAGCCGCGATGGCGACCAGAAATGCTCTTCTTCCCGGTAATTCACCGGGAAAATCGAGCTTTGTTCCAGGGACAATCTTTACAGACCCTGAAATTGCTCAGATGGGTCTATCAGAAGATCAAGCCCGAGAAAAATATGGTCAAAATTGCTTAATTTTTGAACGGCCAATGGCAAATGTAGATCGAGCCAGAACTGAATATAATACACGTGGGTTTATAAAGTTAATTCACCATCATAACGGAACAATATTAGGTGTAACTATCGTTGCTGCCAGGGCTGGTGAAATGATCAACGAATGGTCATTGGCAATGCAGAATAAAATTAAAATTTCTGATATATCGAATTCAATCCATGTGTATCCAACTTTCTCCATGTTAAATATGCAGGCATCCGCGGATATTCGCATGAATCAATTATTGAATAGTTCATTGGGAAAATTTCTCAAGGGAAACGTGAAAAACAAAAATTAATTATTGGCTAAATGGATGGAGAGGTAATAAACTGGCTCAATTCATCATCTAAAAGATAGTTTGGATCAACATTTGACCATAATATATTGTGACATTAACTGTCAATGAAATTTGTTTCCAGGAGGATAATATGAAATTAAGAGATAAAGTAGCAGTCATCGCTGGTGCAACCGGCGGTTTGGGACGTGTCGTTACCAGGATATTCGCAGAGAATGGTGCCAATTTGGTATTGGTGGGTTCAAAACAGGAAAAACTGAATCAGCTGGCAGAAGACCTGAAATTACCCGAGCAACAATATCTAACGGTTGTGGCTGATCTCAGCCAGGAGGCTGCAGCGCCTAAAATTCTGGAAGCTGCTCTGCAAAAATATAATCAAGTGGATATTTTATTGAATTTTGTGGGGGGATGGATTGGTGGTAAGCCAGTAATTGAAACGACCAGCGCAGAGCTCTCCTCAATGCTTGAGCAACATCTAATGACAACATTTTTCCTATCCCAGACGTTTATTCCCCATATGCAAACCAATCAATGGGGCCGTTTCCTGATTGTTTCTTCCCCCAATGCTGCGAAGCCGAAGGCGAATGGACTTCCTTATGCGGTTGGAAAATCAGCCCAGGAAGCATTGATGCTGACGTTGGCTGAAGAGTTAAAAAGCACTGGTGTGACATCCAATGTGTTACGTGTTCTGGCCATCGATACGAACCCTGAACCTTCCCAAAAAACTGCTTCGTGGACAACGCCGGAAGAAATAACGGCTGCCATTCTGTATCTGGTCTCTGATGATGCTAAAAAGATAAACGGGGCGATTATCCCACTTTACGGCAGCTGATAAACTGGGTTGATTTGGAAGAGTAGAATGCAATATCAATGGTTAATTTTGGGGCTTGTAATTCTGATAGGAATGTCTGGTTGTGCTCCTAATTTAGTTTCCGTCTACCCGACGGCAAGTGACCAACTGGAAATCACAGAGACACCGCGCGTTATTTTAACCAGTCAACCTTTTAAAACAGAATCGATTATTTCAACACCTGTAACACTCAAAAAAATGGTTTTTACTTATTCAAACGAGGACGGAAACCGTGTGGTAGAAGGAACTGGTGGGTTAGCAACAGAAAATATTGAAATCAATCTCGCTGGAATTCCGCAATGGATTGTTGGATTACCTCTAGAAGAGAATAGTATCTGGTATGTTGTCCTTGAAACCGGAGAAGTGCAAGCCTTTCTGGTAGAAAGCGACGGAAACTTTATTGAAGTCAATCCCAATATTTCTTCCCATACTCCTGGGATGCCGCCAATTTTGGTATCCGATGGTAACAATATTACCCTGGTTCAACCACCTGCAGATGCTTCCCCCTCTACACATCCATTATTGCTAGAAAATGACTCTCTGACTTATATTGATGAGAAGGGCAACTTAAAGTGGGTCACCTCTGGGAAGGAAGAAATTCTATATACGAATGCTTTGCCGGATGCACGAATTATAACGGATGGCAACGGAGGCTTGTTATTTCTTTCGAATCCAACCACGAGTTATCCGCACGGGGTGTTGGGGGATTCCTTTGAAGCTACTACCATCACGCTGATAGATACAAAGCTTGATACTTTTGGAATAAAAGAAATTCAAATTGAAGCAGGTGATGTGATCGAAGGCATAGCACCTCTCTGGGTAGATTTGGATGGGGATAGCCTGCGAGAAATAATTGTTACCCAAAGTAAGGCCCGGGAGGGGTCACGTATTGTTGTTTATTCTCAAGAGGGTGATGTTTTGGCAGAAAGTGAACCCATTGGTCAGGGTTTTCGGTGGTTGCACTTGATTGCAGCTACTCAAATTGTCAATAATGACACCCTGGATCTTGTGGTCGTGAGAACACCGCATATTGGTGGGGTGCTCGAAATTTATGAGCTGAAAGAAGGTAAGCTTGAAATAAGTACCTCCTTAAAGGGTTACAGCTCGCATCAAATTGGAAGCAGAAATCTGGATGCATCTCTGGTTACTGACATGAATGGTGACAATATACCAGATATTGTTTTGCCTGATCAATCTCAACATCATTTATCAGCTCTTCAAATTACTGATGCAGAATGGACAGAAATTTGGAGAGTCCCATTGAATGGAAAACTCACTACCAACTTAATGGGTGTGTACTCACCCAATTCAGGTCTGATTCTAGGCGCTGGGACAGCGGGTAATCAGTTAATGCTTTGGGTTCTGAAGGATTAATCCTAACCCATGTAATTAATGTTGACCTATCCTCGTCTAAAACATAAAGATGATGAAAGTAAATAAATCAGGTTAGGATTTAATGCAAAGTAATTTGGACAACAACAAATTACTGACAGTTAACAATAAAAAATATCGCATTGGAATAAATTATTGTGAAAAAGGTTTATAAAAATAGGAGATGATCATGAATATTGGAATGATTGGTTTAGGAAAAATGGGTGCAAACATGGTGGCTCGCTTGTTAAAAGGTGGGCATAACGTCGTCGCTTTTGATATCAATGAAGCGTCAATAAAAGCAGTAGAAGAACTAGGCGCAGTCGGTGCTCGAACGATCGACGAACTCGTTGCGAAATTACCTCAACCTCGCCTGGTATGGGTGATGGTTCCATCCGGAAAGATCACTGATGATACCATCTCAGCTGTTGCTGGGCAGCTTTCAAAAGGTGATACCATCATCGATGGGGGTAACTCCAACTACAAAGATTCGATGCGCCATTCTGTGGAATTGACTGAAAAAGAGATCAACTTTATCGATGTAGGCACCAGTGGTGGTATCTGGGGATTGGCTGAAGGGTACAGCATGATGATTGGTGGAGAAAAAGAAGTTGTAGAAAGCTTCAGCCCCATATTTGAAATATTAGCCCCAGCAGTAGATTTAGGGTGGGGGCATGTCGGTCCAGCAGGTTCCGGTCACTTTGTAAAAATGATCCACAATGGAATCGAGTACGGTATGATGCAAGCTTATGCCGAGGGATTTGAAATCTTAAAAGCAAAAAAAGAGTTTGGATTAAAATTGGCTGAGATTGCTGAAATTTGGCGATACGGCAGTGTTGTCCGGTCCTGGTTGTTGGACCTGACAGCTGAGGCATTAGCAGAAGACGAAGACCTATCAACCTTAAAAGCCTGGGTGCCAGATTCCGGAGAGGGACGCTGGACTGTATTTGAGGCGATTGATCTTGACGTTGCTGCCCCGGTGATTACATTATCTTTACAGCGCAGGATTCGCTCCCGAATGGAAGAACCATATTCTGATAAATTATTAGCAGCCATGCGTAATAAATTTGGCGGCCATGCTGTCAAGATAACAAAGTAAACGGGCCATCGCTTTCGTTTTTATTTTAATTTGATCGTTCAACAAGCCTGCTCCCGATTTATTAAGGGGGCAGGCTGGAGTGTCCTATCAACGATATGAAACCTAACTGTAAACCAAAATTTCGAACTTCATTTCATACAATAAATTAAGTTCTTGTTGGTTTCGCCTGGCGAATTGTCTTCATCATCTTTTGGTGGTACACGACCACAGTTGAAATCACAACTTAATAGTAGTAAGAAAGTACTTACGGATGATGTCAAATAAGTAAGAGATTGAGATGGATCAGTTTTACAAAATTTGAGGTAGCTATGAATTTACCAGATGAAATACTAGCCGTAATTTTAGGAGGGGGGCGAGGGACACGCCTTTATCCCCTTACTCAGCAGCGTTCCAAACCTGCCATTCCCATTGCAGGCAAGTTTCGCCTGATCGATATCTCGATCTCCAATTGTATTAATTCTGGCATTAATCATATTGGGGTTTTAACTCAATATAATTCGGTTTCATTAAACCGCCATATCGCTAACGCTTATAAATTTGATGCCTTTCATCCTGGATGGGTGCAGGTTTGGGCGGCTGAACAAACGGTTCACACCAACGACTGGTATCAGGGGACAGCTGATGCTGTCCGGAAGCATCTTCAAGAAATCCAGGATGCTCAAACCCAATATGTATTGATACTCCCGAGCGACCATTTATACCAGATGGATTACAGAAAAATGGTACAGTTCCACAAAAATAACAATGCTGATATCACTGTCGCCATACACCCGGTCTCGTATGCAGAGGCACCTGGTCTGGGAATTCTAAAATATAATCCTGAATTTCGTATCACTCAATTTGTTGAGAAGCCAAAAGATCCGGATAAATTAAGGCAGTTGGTATCCCGAAGCGACCCCGCTCAACCATTGCTCGGGTCAATGGGTATATATTTATTTAATACTTCTGTGCTTACCGATCTGCTTGAGTCAAACCAAAGGGACGATTTTGGTCATCATATTATTCCCAGCGCGATTGGTACACATCGGGTATTGGGGTATGAATTTGAAGGATACTGGGAAGATATTGGAACAATTCGTTCACTTCATAATGCAAATCTGGCTTTGACATCCAGGAAACCACCATTTAATTTTTTTGATCCCCTATGGCATATTTACACCCAAGCAAGATTTTTGCCTGGAGCGGTGATCGAAAATAGTAACTTGGATCAAGTTGTTTTGGCAGAAGGTTCACACATTCAGGATTCATATATCCGAAATTCAGTTATTGGATTGAGGAGCCAGATTAATGAAGGGTGTTGGATTGAAGATACCGTCATGATAGGCGCAGATTATTATGATCAATCAAGTTCAACTGATGAGGATATTATTCCCATTGGGATTGGTGCAAAGAGCAAGATAAAGGGAGCAATTCTTGATGTCAACGCTCGAATTGGCGAGAGTGTGATTATCCGACCATTTCCAGAAGGAACTGATATTGATGCAGCTAACTGGGTTGTACGAGACGGAATCGTTGTGATTCCTAAAAATGCTACCATTCCACATGGTACGGTTATTGGGCCTGAAACCAATGTCAATTCAATACCAATTAGGTCTTTACAAAAAACAGAGGCAGAACGTTTCTGATTGATGCTTGTGGGGTTGGTAACCCTCGATTGAGGATTATCCTAATATGAAAAAATTCTTTTTTTGCTCCTTATCAAAGGAAAATCTGTATTTTTTCACTTATAAAATAATTCAGCAAGCTTTTCAAGAGGATTCGTTCACGCCTATTATGTTAATGTATCGAAATCAAACCATAGCCTGGCAGAAAAAAAATATTATGCCCTTGCATCTAAAAAGGGGAACGAAGCGCCGGATTATGAGCTTCAGGATGGCTAGATAGCTTGATGATCGCGATCTGTTTTGTTCTTGATTGAAATCTAATGCTGAAAACCAAAGGCTGAAAGCAATTGTGTGCTTAGTGGCTTCCACGATAACCAGCCATAGAGATTTTTCATTAAGCGTTATCCATTCAACACTCACGACAACCTGACGTAATATGATCTTTCCTTCCCAGTTGTTGGTTTCCGAGATGCCATAAGCCGACTCAAAAATATTTTCCTTTTCATTGTTTTGTGGAAAAGCCTTCTCTTCCAGGTTGCTGCATGATGGCTGCAATAATCTGTTTTCTAGCCAGGATAACTTAGCAACCACTTGATAAGCGAAAATGACTGATTCATAATTGCATCGATTTCAGGGTATTCGAAGAATTCATGTGCTATTCGAATACGTCAATGTCAAGTTACATATTCATTACTAAGAATTATGTGGAGATGTGGTGTTTGCTGGATGGTTTCTCCTGAAAAAATTTTCACCCTGGTCGAATGAAATATGAAAGTGAATGTAGTTCCTTTGGTTGAACACAAAAATCAGAGTGGCACCTGATCGATGTGCACTCTGATTGATTTTGGATTCGGTAGATCATAATTGGATTTATTTCAGAAAACCAGATTTATTTGTCCGATTTACCAAATAGAAGCACTGGCTAATGGGATTGGATAGTTAATTACGATTGATCCTTTATCGCTGGGGTTCATCATCGAGCCCATGTTCATGACGGTATAAGTGCCATCTCCATTGTTAATGACTTTAGCGATATCTTCTTCTTCCCAACCAGCTGGTGAACCCAGGAAAGTATCAATACCCTCGCCTAACAATACGACCATACCTTCAAAATTTGGATAAGTTTCAACATCCTTATAGAGCGCCCAACCTGCAGGAACTTGAGCCTTGTCAGGCACAGAAATTGGTACGGTCAGGAAAACTTTACTGTTATTGTTAGCCCCGCCTTTGGTGGGAACCAACACATAGTAAGCGCCATGTGCTCCCATGACCCACATGCCATTCTGGTTATGTGTGCTAACCGAAGGACAAATGAAAAACTCTTCTTTATCAGGTGCTTTTGCATTGACTACAGAAGGTGCAATCATACTGAGAATACTTAGTGCTAAAATAGCAACCATTAAGAAACGACTTGTTTTTTTACTTGGTATTAATTTCATAATTTTCTCCTTATCTACAACAAATTGACCTATCGGATCCTTTTTGAGCAGTAAGTGATACTTTTTATTAAAATGTCCTTGCTGTTCTAAGTTGTTAGATAGGGTGATCTGGCTGAATCTTACTTTATTCTTTTCCTCATTGTCCGTATTTTATTTCGTAACATATCGGCAGTTGGGAAACCCTTCATACCTTCTTCAGTTAAGTAAACCCGACAACCAAGAAAATAAGCTTTTCGTTCTTCTGGCCACAAATCCTGTCCGTTGACACGGAATGAGGGGGATCCAAGAAATTTCTCATTCATTGCATCAACCTCATCAGAGATCAACACAAGTTGAATATCTGCATTGCTTATGTCTTCATTTTTCAAGGCAATTTTGAGATTCTTGAGACCATTTTTCCAGGATGGACACCCTTCAAAATACAATAATTCAATTTTTAGTTCTGCCATGTTGATTAATTACCTTTCTTTATAAATCGAATTGATAGCTCAAGAAGGAACGCCCATATTTTTTGATACAATTCTTTCGATTTGTTTACCTGAGATGGTTGGGCAACAGGTGGAATAAACAAATCATATCCCATGGATTTTTGCTCAGTTGGGTGGTGAATGCCAGTCATGACTGCAAAATTTTCACAATTTAAATATTCATCCAAAACGGATTCCCGATGTTTAGCATAATATTTTTTAACGGTCATTTCCTTTTTCCATTGATTTGATTTCCGTTCAAGAAAACATGGTCATCTTAGGTGAAATTTCTTAGAAGCAAACCTGTCTGGACTGATTTCAAAAAAGAATCTAAATTAAAGTACGCACTTTTTAGGAGATTCCTTTTGATAACACTTTTCGTTCCAATTCCATTATGTGATGTTGATAATGATTTTTGCATTCCGTACAAAACCTAAACAGGGAATTGGCTGTTGACTTCAACTCTTCGATTGGTGCACCTTCAATGGCTCGATCAGCGAGATATTCCATCATCCCAGTGCATTCTTCACATGTTAATTTCTCTCTCTGATTATCTCCAAGAACTATCAATATAACTTGCCAGAAGGGACGGGGTGGTTTTGGCATTGAACCTTTCCTTTCTGTATCAACCGTTTAATGTTATTTATAATTTTTAGATGGTAATCAGACTGCTTTTCTTACCGATTTTCGAATTTTCTGTTCTGCCTGTGCTATCTCATCCAGCACCCGATTGACCTCTGCAATGCTCCAAGCCTGGGCTATACAACCTCTTGGATTAAAAGGTGCATCGCCATCAAATATTTCACCAATACTACCCACGCCTAAATCTGATAACTGGTTGATTAACGGCGTTAGAAAAGATTTAGCAAGCGTTGGATTCTGATATGCGCGTAGGTGTGCACTTATAAAAGGTCCAATCAGCCATCCCCAGACGGTTCCCTGATGATATGCGCCGTCACGGTGATACATATCGCCACCATAATGACCGGTATAGCCTTGTTCGGTAGGTGCCAGGCTGCGCAAACCATGTGGTGTCAATAAGTAGCGGGTAGCATTATCTACAGTTGCTTTTTGTTGCTCTTTACTCAATGGGCTATAAGATAAGGAAGCAGCGATTAATTGGTTTGGTCTGATGGTTTTATCAACGCCATTGGGTGTATCAATACCATCAAATAGAAAGCCACCCTCATCATTCCAGAATTTTGCAAAGTTGGTTTTCACCCGGTTGGCAAGAGTACTGTATTTTTTATATTCTTTATCAAGCAATTTGGCAAAATCAACCATTACCATTAAGGCGTTATACCATAGGGCATTAATTTCCACCGGTTTTCCCATACGCGGCGTTACTACCCAGTCTCCAACTTTAGCATCCATCCAGGTTAGCTGGACACCGTCTTCCCCAGCAAATAACAAACCATCCTGTGGGTCAACACGGATCCCATATCGAGTGCCGTTAAGATGCCAGGTAATAACGTCTTCCAGCTTTGGATATAACGTTTGAATCAATGAAAGATCTTTTGTTTTTAAATAATAGGCTTGAATGGCTTCAAAATACCAGAGCGTAGCATCCACGGTATTGTATTCAGGTTTTTCTCCGGCATCCGGAAACCGGTTGGGTAACATACCCTGGTCAATGTATTCCGAAAATGTAGAGAGAATACTGCGGGCAATTTCTGTTCTTCCGGTTGCCAGTGTTAGACCGGGTAAACTGATCATCGTATCTCGCCCCCAATCCCCAAACCAGTGGTATCCAGCTATGATGGATTTGCCATCCGGGTTGGCAGAAGTTGACCGATCAACAATGAATTGATCAGCAGCCAGGCTCAGTTGTCCGGGAATTGTTGGGGCTAAATCAATCAGTTTTTGCTCATATTTTTTTCGTTCCTTATACGCCGATCTGCCGTCGAGGTTAGGATTGTCTTCACTACTTAATATGAATGTAACTGTTTGGCCAGGCTCGATTGTAACATTAAGTTCCCCAGCGAAAAGATGGTCGTCAGTATCAATCAGACCACGATATTTTTCCATAAGGAGCTCGAAATTTCTATACCATTCGTTATGAATTTGAACAGATGCCTCCGGGCATAATATTCTGAATGGGACAGCGCTAATAAATGGATTGACCTGCATACCATTTTCAACTTTTAGAACCTGCATATTCCAGCCTTCACCAACCGTCGCAGCATGATGATCATGATAATTGACCATAGCTTTTGCTGAAAGCTTTAATGCACCGGATGCCCGGATCAAATGGTATTGCACATAGGTAGTGTTTTTACCATTTTGCATCCAGATTCGTTTTTCAAGCAATGCATCCGAAATGGAAAATGCCCAAACAGGGATGCTTCCGTCCAGATGAAAATACTCAATATGCTGGTAACCGTGTGGTTCAAATATCTCGCCAAACCAACGATTCGTAAACAAAGGGATGGTTTGGTTGGCATAGGTTATTGTTTCATCCAGTTTTGAAACCAGCAACGTTCTTCCCAAAGGAGGTTGTAGGGCTGCTATCAATAATCCATGATACCGACGGGTGAGCAAATTGGCTATGGTGCCTGAAGCGTAACCCCCAATACCATTTGTTACAATCCACTCCTTAGATTGGGCAAACTCAAGGTTGTTGATAATGCTTCTGGAAAAAGCAATTGGATCCATAATTGTCTCCTAATTTATTTTCATTACCAAAGGCGGAAAATTTCATTTTGGGCAAATAGCTGATTCACGGTAAGCCCCAATTTTTCACTGGCGTATAATTCTGGAGGTACACTTATATCAGCAACATATAACTCGCCAACCATCTCTCTTACAACAGGAAATTGAAAGCCTTGTTTTGGTAAGGCAAGTGTCATGGTGGCTGTTGCTTTTATAGCAGGGTCAAATATTGTTCCTGATGTGGCATCCATTCCTGATGGAACATCCAAAGCTAATATAGGTGTTGATTGTTGGTTTGCCCAATTTATCATTTCAGAGATTGAGCCACGTGGTGATCCTTTGAGACTATAGCCAATCAGACCATCCAGGATTAATACGGGTTTCTCCACATGCTTAATTTGATGAGAGGGATAAATGGGAATATTCATTCTTTGAGCGATATCCAGTTGGTGCCCGGGAATGGTAGTGAAATTCTGGGGCGGTTTTGAAATAACGATCTTGACGTTCGCACCCCAATTGTGTAATCGTCTGGCAGCGACCAAAGAACCACCACCATTGCCCCCTGTGCCTGCCAATACAACAATCTGTTTTTCTACAGGATTATTTTCAAGAAATCGAATTCGTGCTAAGTGAGCCAGATTTCTGCCAGCATTCTCCATCATTTGAATTAGTTCAATCTTGTAGTCTTCCATCATAGCTCGATCGACTTCAATCATCTGTAGAGTGGTTAAAAAGGGTATTTCTTTGTGAAACTCAGTTATTTCCATTATTCTCCAGGATTATAAATACCTATCTTCCGCTATTCAGAAGACCAGGTTGTCGCAAAATCAGGATAAAGGGTTAATCCACCATCGACAAACAACGTTTGCCCGGTGATATATGCAGCGGCATCGGACGCCAGGAAAGTTGTGACTACTGCCATTTCTTCTGCAGTTCCTGCGCGGCCTAAGGGAATATGTTTTTCGACTTCTTCCTTCTTAACCGGATCGTCCACCAAGGCACGATTAATGGGGGTTATGGTAGCACCAGGTCCGATGCCATTCACCCGAATACCATTTTTTGCGTATTCCAACGCCAATGTGCGTGTCAGGTTTTGCATCCCCCCTTTGGTTACAGAATAACTGAGATAGTGAGGTTTGGGAATCTCTTGATGAACACTGGATATATTGATAATTACACCCGGCTTTTGTTGGGAAAGAAAATATTTTATCACTTCCCTGGCGACAAGAAAAGCACCTGTTAAATTAACATCTAATACTTTTTGAAAGTCGCTCAGGCTGATTTCGTGGGAATTCCCTGCCATTTGAATACCGGCATTGTTGATTAAGATATCCAGCCCCCCGAAATTGGCGATCACATCTTCAACCATTTTGACGACTTGATTTTCTTTGGTTACGTCAGCCTGTACAAGAAAATGTTTGACTCCATGTGCTTTATCATCATGGTAGTAATTATTCAACACTTGATGAACCAGCTCATCCGTTTTTGTTGCTTCACTAATGTTGCTTCGATAATTGATTGCAACATAAGCCCCTTCGGCTGCAAATTGAACAGCAATTGCCTGTCCAATACCAGATGAGGCTCCGGTTACTAAAACTTTTTTTCCTTTAAGACCATTCATTCTCGTATCTCCAGCTTGAGTCTATTTAATATTTTTTATTCTTACCATAGTAACATTTCTTTGTATAATTTATTTTAATTGCTAGGCTTGCTGTAATAGGTATCCAACTAATCCAGTCCATCCGGTTTGGTGATTTGCGCCTAATCCAGAACCATTGTCGCCATTGAAATATTCATAGAAATGGATGTAGTTATTCCAATGTGGATCCTCTTTGAATTTCATATTACCTAAATTGATTGGACGATTGCCTTCATTATTTTTCAAAAATAAGCGGGTCAAACGATCAGATAAATCCTGTGCCACCAGCTTTAAATTCATATAATTTCCAGAACCTGTTGGACACTCTACAACGAATTCATCCCCATAATAATCATAATATTTGTGTAAGGATTCAATAATTAGAAAATTAATGGGAAACCAGATCGGACCACGCCAATTAGAATTTCCACCAAATAATCCACTCTCCGACTCAGCTGGTTGATAATCAATTCTGAATTCCTTTCCTCCAGATGAAAAAACATAAGGATTTTCTTTATGATATTTTGACACAGACCTGATTCCATAATCAGAAAGAAATTCGTTGGGATCCAGTAAAAAACGTAATTCACTGATCAGACGTTCACGTGTCAGGATTGAAACGATATGACGTTTACCTACACCTTCCACTTCTACACTAGCCATGTTTCCGCTCAGGTGTGGGCGTTGATCGGTGAACCAATGCATTCTGCGTGTAAAGTCGGGCATAGATTTGAGAACTTCTGGTTCGAGTGTTTCAATGGCAATCATGGGCATCAATCCAACCAGAGAACGGATTTTCAAAGGCATGATGCTTCCATCTGGCAGATGAAGAGCATCATAGAAAAAGCTATCATCATCGTTCCATAAACTATGTCCCTGACCTCCACAGTTGGTCATCGCGTTGGCGATTCCAAGGAAGTGTTCGTAAAATTTTGTCGCGAGATCCTCGTAAACAGTATTCTCATTTGCCAGTTCCAGTGCAATTTTAAGCATGATCAGACTATAAAAAGCCATCCAGGCTGTACCATCTGATTGATCAATATGACCACCAGTGGGTAAATGATGGCTGCGATCAAATATGCTAATGTTATCAAGTCCTAAAAAGCCACCTTGAAAAATATTATTTCCATCCGCATCTTTGCGATTTGTCCACCAGGTGAAATTTAATAACATTTTTTGGAACACCTTTTCAAGGAATTCCCGATCAGGCTTCCCCTGTACTTTTGCGTCAATTTCATAAACCTTCCATGTAGCCCAGGCATGGACCGGTGGGTTCACATCCCCAAGTGCCCATTCATATGCTGGTAATTGACCATTTGGATGCATATACCATTCACGTGCCATTAAGACCAGCTGGCGTTTTGCAAAATCAGAGTCAATTACAGCCAATGGGATGGTGTGGAATGCCAGGTCCCAGGCTGCATACCAGGGGTATTCCCATTTATCTGGCATGGAAATAATGTCGAAATTTGTCAAATGCGTCCAATTGTGGTTTCTACCTTGCTTGCGACGATCTGGGGGAGTAGGCATACCTGGATCACCTTTTAACCATTGTTGAACATCATAATAATATAATTGTTTGTTCCATAACATCCCGGCAAAAGCTTGTCTCTGAATCAATTTTGCGTCTGCGGACATGTTGTTTGGTTGGATAGTGGCGTAAAATTCATTTGCTTCAGAAATTCTACGAGACAAGAGCTCGTCAAACTTATCGAATGGTCTGCTATGTGCCTTGTGGGAAATTCGTAATTGAATGCTGTAGGATTGACCTGATTCAATAACTTTGTAAAAGTATGCAGCAACTTTTGTCCCGGATTTATCAGGATTGATAGCTTCTTTTTCTGATTCAATCAAATAGCGATGAAAGGAGTCTTTTTTATATCGAGTATCATTTTCAATATTGTAAAGGCGTAGATAATTTGTCTCATTTTCTGTGAAAAACAAATCTATCGCATTTTGAGCGTATAAGTAGTATTCTCCTTGCGTGGGGTGTGAGCAAATTACAGACAAATGGTTTTCCTGTGATTCAATTTGCTTCATCGCTGGTTTCTCATTTACATCACCCATTGGACCGGCAGTATACCCCCAACTCCATGTATTTCGATACCATAGCGTTGGTAACAGATGAAGTTCAGCATTTTCAGGTCCGCGATTGAAAGCGCTGATTTTGATCAGGATATCGTTCTCGTCGGCTTTTGCGTATTCCACAAAAACATCGAAATACTTGTTTTGATCAAAAACCCCGGTATCTACGAGTTCAAATTCCGGCTCAGTACGTCCACGTTGTTGATTTTCCTTGATTAATTCTGTGTAAGGAAAACGAGATTGTGGATATTTATACAGATATTTCATGTAGCTATGGGTTGGGGTGCTGTCCAGGTAAAAATACTGTTCTTTTACATCTTCACCATGATTTCCCGCAGCCCCTGTTAATCCAAATAAACGTTCTTTCAGAATAGAGTCTTTTCCATTCCAAAAGGCAAGTGCAAAACATAAATATTGATAACGATCACTAATTCCAGCCAGACCATCCTCATTCCAGCGGTACACTCGACTACGAGCATGATCATGCGGAAAATAATCCCAGGATGTTCCAAATTCACTATAATCCTCACGTACAGTCCCCCAAGCACGTTCACTGAGATAAGGTCCCCAATTTTTCCAATTACTTTCACGCTTTCTATAACCGTCAAGACGGATTTGTTCAGCTGTTTTTTTCACTCTTTTAACTCCTGCCTTTGTCATTTTTTAACATTAATATCCAGAAAACCGCTTGGATTAGGATAATTATCTTCTCTTTCTAGCACCGGAGCAAATATTTGCAATAAGCCATTACATATTTCTTCTATTCAAATAATTTGGTCTGCCTTTTTGACGTCAATGCAATCGTATCTCTTACATTATTTTTATATGGTAACATGCGCGAATCCAATCTTTATAGGTAAGAATTCAATTGAAAAAAGCGTCTTATTCGATGAAAGAGATAATAAATGAAAGGAAATGAAAATGAACAAACCGCTTCATGTTACAGATCGTGAATTTCAAAATAAAATATTGGAATCTTCAATTCCGGTAGTTGTTGACTTTTGGGCGCCTTGGTGTGGTCCATGTAAATTTATTGCGCCAATTCTGGATAAAATTGCTTCTGATTTTGAAGGAAAAGTAATAATTGCCAAGGTAAACACTGATGAGAATCCAGAATGGGCAACCAAATTAGGAGTGCAAGGAATTCCTACACTGTTTTTTGTCTCACAGGGTGAGATAAAATCTAGGTTGGTTGGCGCAGCTCCTGCTCAGCAAATCATTGCAAAAATTAATGAGTTGTTACCTATTACAACCGGATAATTTTTCGATAATTAGGTGCATACTATTGTTAATAAGTAAAAAAATAGAGGTTGGCCTTTTTGATTTTGGGTCAACCTTTATCTTAATTAACCTCAAAAATATTTACACAAAAAGAGCCCCAATAAAAGGACCAATAAATATTGAAATATAAATTAGGGATAACCAGGGCTGGTAATCAATATACAGTTCTTTCCAGGTCATAGACCAGGGATGTTTGATTAACACCAAAACCAGAGCATTGATAAGCCTATGTTCATGAAAATCTTCTTGGTTTCCAGGCATTTAAATTGGGTATCAGTTAGTTTTAGTCCAAATAATTACTTCCACGCCTGTGTTTTCAGGAATGTTTTTTATTGCCATCTCTAATGGCAAGTTTCTCACTTTACATAAAATGGTCGCGATGGCTAAACCATGTGAAACGACTATAATCGTTTCATTGTCGTGTTCTTCTGATAAAAAATCCAAACAACGATAAACACGATCAGCAACTTCCGCAATGCTCTCTCCCCCTGGTTTGCGTGCTGTGTAAGGGTTCATGTAAACTGCTCGAACCTGTTCACCCTGTTTTTTTAAAACATCTTTGATAAATTGACCTTCCCAATCCCCCTGGTTGATTTCTCGCAATGCATCGTAGGTCGTTATGGGTAAGTTAACTTTCTTGGCAATTTCCTGCGCAGTTTGTACAGCACGGGTTAAGTCACTGCTATAAAGGGCTTTAAATATTTTTCCATCTAACTTGTTTGCAATATTCTGCGCTTGTTTGATCCCTGTTTCATTTAATGGTATATCTTGTTGTCCCTGGTATCTTTGCTGTAAATTCCAATCTGTTTCCCCGTGTCGGATCAGATAAATGGTTGTCGAACTCATAGCTTTCCTTAGATGCAAATTATTTTTGTGATTGAGGGTTTATTATATATGAAATTTCTCTGTAAAAAGAAAAATCCTCCGAAGAGGATTTTGTATTAAGTGGGCTTATTTTTATTGGTCTTGTAAAAAGCGGACGTAATTTACAACATCCCACCGCATTTCTGGGGTTGGCAGGTTTTCTTTCAAGTGTGGCATTTTACCCGGAACCCCTTCGGTAATGGTGACAAAAATTGCACCGTCACTTAAAGCGATACGATCATCATCTACCAGGCTAACCGGTGGGTATTCGCGAAGGAAACCGCTAAAACCACCATTTCCTTCTCCGGTTGCACCATGGCAAAGCGCACAGGATGAATCATAATAATTTTTTCCTCGATCAATTGAATTATTATCAGCAACCACCGGATTGCTTGGTACTCCCAATTCGGGAATATACGCAGCCCCTTGTACGGGGATGGAGCGAGCTGGTAGAGGTAATGGATCTTCCATCGGTCGATAACTCGCCTGGATTTCCATAAAACTTACCCAGTCAATTTTGATGACTTCATAAGTGAATAACAAACCAATGATCAACGGTGTTACCAATGCACCAGTCACAAGGATTAGTTTTTTAATCATGGTTGTTTTACCTCCTCGACATCCACAATTTCTGCTCCAAGATCCTGTAATTCGAAGCATGTATCTTCGTCAACATTGGTTGGACAGGAAAAGAGAATGCCAATATAGCCATCGCTGATTTTTGGATGATATCCTTTTGGCCCAAAAGAAGGTGATATCATTTCAATGAATACTCCCAAAAATGTGCTAATCAATAATCCCAACATGGTTAGCTCGAAAGTGACCACAATAGAAGTTGGAATGGGGGTGAGAGGCATTCCACCAACAGACAATTTATACAAATTTGGCACCAGGAAATTTAATAACATGGCGATGATAAAACCAAAAAGAGCTCCAGCGATGGCAATTTGGGGCACCCTTGTCCAGGACATGGGTCTTCCCAGGATTTTTTCTGAAAAAGGAACTCCGGAAATTACCGAAATATCCCTATCTGAAATACCATGATGATGCAAAGTTTCGATGGCTTCGGATGCCTGATCTACCTGGTTTTCTTTGAATAGGATCATACGAACATTCGTTTCCATTTTCTCCTCCTATTCCAGTTCCGTAACCGATGGAATTTCGGTTTTACCAATTTTTCTTAGGGTATGACTCATTTGCCCTTCTTGCACTTCCCAAACGGGAACCAGTGGAATGAATCGGGAAGCAAGGAGGTAAAGGAAAATAAACAAACAGAGCGTACCTAATGCGATACTTACCTCAACAATGGTTGGATTGTAAATTCCCCAATCGAATGGGCTGCGTTGATGGCCGAGGGTGAGGGGGATAATGGTGTAACGTTCAGCATACATACCTACATTGACGAGCAAAGTAATAATGAACATCAGCCAGGGTGTTCGCCTTACTTTTTTATTCCACAAGAATAGCCATGGAATTGCCACGTTGCATATCAACATGGTGTACCAGACCCAGGCTGATGGTCCGGTTGCGTGTAGAGTAAGAACCTGTTTAACAGCCACATCTCCACCATACCATGCCAGTATATATTCATTGAAGAAGAAGTATGCCCAGGACATTGAGAAGACCAAGATTAACTTACCAAGTGCATCAAAATGTTCTTTACGAATGAAATAATCCATGTGTTTCATTGTTGAACGTAGAATATAAAGGATGGTAACTACCGCAGAAACACCAGAGAGAATTGCACCGATGATGAAGTATGGTCCAAATATGCTTGATTGCCATCCAGCTACTGTACTGACCGCGAAGTCCCAGGAAACGATGGTGTGGACGGAGAACATAACCGGGATAATGGCAAAAGCAAAGATTGATATCGCTTTTTTCAAACGGAACCATTCTGCTTCAGTTCCACGCCACCCTAATGCCAAAAGCTTATAGATAAAATGTCGCCAACCTGTAGAGCGATCACGTGCCATTGCCATATCTGGAATGAGAGGCAGAAATAAATAAATCGTGCTACTAAGCAGGTAAGTGGTGATAGCCAGGAAATCCCAAACCAAGGCAGAACGAAAATTTGGCCAAAGCCAACGAGCGTTAGGATAGGGGATCATCCAATAAAATACCCACACACGTCCCAAGTGGATCAGCGGATAAAGCGCACCAGCAGCCAGACCAAATGTGGTCATTAATTCAGCAGCACGAGTGAAGGGGCGGCGAAATTCAGCTTTGAATACCCGCAAGATTGCTGATACAAAAGTTCCGGCGTGCGAGATGCCGATCCAGAACACAAAGGTTACGATGAAAATACCCCAAAAAACTGGACGCCGAATGCCTGCAACACCCATACCAGTAGCAATCATGTATCCCCAGGCTCCGAATAATAACACCGCCACTGCTAATCCAAGACCTATCACCCATGCCCACCACTTCTTCGTGGTCGTAGTCATGGCTTCCATAACCATTTGATTCATCTCATCACGTGGCATGGGGTCCAACATCAGGTGTTCTTTGCGTAATTCTTCTGCTTCAGATTCCTGATGTGGCCTGGCTTTTGAACCTACGAACGGTTTTACATCAGCTGCCATATGTCTTCCCTCCCTTCAAGTATGTTACTCTGGGTTCTGTACCGAGATTTTCGAGTTCTTTATGTGCCCGGTCACTTCTTACCAGTTTGCTTACTCTACTTTCAGGATCACTTAGGTTACCAAAAACGATGGCATCCGTTGGACAAGCCTGAGCGCATGCTGGTGTGACATCACCATCTTCGATTTCTCTACCATCTGCGGCTGCTTGCTGTCTTCCTTTGACGATCCTTTGAACACAAAATGTACATTTTTCCATCACACCACGACGCCTGACTGTTACGTCTGGATTGAGATATGAATTCATTGGCGCGGGGGTTTCATAATCGAACCAGTTGAATGTTCGGGCATGGTAAGGGCAGTTGTTAGCGCAATACCGTGTACCTATACAGCGGTTGTAAACCTGAAGATTGATTTTTTCTACTTCGGAATGCAGTGTAGCAAAAACAGGACAAACCGGTTCACATGGTGCGCTACCACATTGTTGACACAACATCGGTTGGTGATCCGGTGTAACTTCAGGATATTCTCCATCCCAATCTCTCCTGATGCGCATCCATTGCATCCCTCTGCCGTATGCCATTTCATCTTCGCCAACAAAAGGAATGTTGTTTTCCATTGAGCAGGCGGTCACACATGCCTGGCAACCACTACAAATATCCAGATCAATAACCATTCCCCATTTCTCATCTTGTTTTTCTTTAGCAATCATTTCAGCCATGTTATCTCCTTAATCTCTATACCTTTAATGGACATCATAAACACCTTCTTTGCTTTCCTGACGTGCTAATGGACGCCTTTTGCCAGTTGATTTGATTGTTACGACTGTATCTGAAATAGTCAGATCACCAGCCTGATTTACATCCGACGACCAAACCAAAGCTGGATTACATCCTCTACCTTCTGCCCAACGACCTAATGCGGTATGACCTTGACCAAATGGAATGGCCACTGTATCCGGTCGAATAGCTGGATAGCGGTAGACAATCGCTTCAATGGCAAAATCACCGTTTGTAGATTTGATTTCAACAATATCATCATCATGAATGCCAAGCTGGTCAGCTGTATGAGGGTTCATCTCTACCCAGGAGTTCCAGGTCGCTGTAGTCATTGGGTCTGGTGTTTCCTGTAACCAGGGGCGATTGGCTCCGTTACCGTCGCCCATTTGTGTTGCAAAAGTGACCAGATGGAAGGTTTCTCCTTCTTTAACCTCAGATGGCGCAGTCAGGTTGACTTGCAGATCTGAATTGACTTCCAAGTCGCTACTTCCGAAGTCAGCCTCTGACTTCCACCAACCACCATATTGTAACCAGCGGCTCCAGAAGGTTGGTAATTCTTCAGCTGAGTAAAAACCTTCTTTCTCAATAAGTGGGGTTATAAACTTTTGTAAGTAATCAACTTCATCCGTAAATGCAATGTTAGCAGCCAAATCCCCACCGATCGAAGCTATTGCAGCTAGGAATATATCCATGGTTGCTTTGGTGTCGTGAATGGGAGCAACTACTGGTTGAACGGATGAATAAGCCTCCCGATCGCTGCCTAAAAGGTGCTTTTGATAACCAAAAGATTCCAATGCTGCATGATCTGGCAGCACATAGTCACTCTCAATCGCTGTTTCATCTTCAAATGTACTGAAGGAAATAATTGTTTTTACCTTTTTCAAAGCTTCCTGAAAACCGGAGGATGGTGGCAATTCAAATACTGGATTATTAGCATGTACGAAAAGGGTGTCAACCTCACCATTGTTCATTTTAGCAATTAAGGATTTGACAGCCATGAAATCTACAGGCAAGCTCTCGGCAAATGTTGGGAAAACTCCACCTGGTTTACTTGTATTTTCCACCAGAACATTTAATCCTAGAATTGCTTTGGCAGCATCTAAACCATTTTTGCTTGTCAGTGCAAAACCACCAGGTAATGCGATGGAATTGGTTGCAGTAGCAAATAATTCTCCCAATTCTATTAACTTTTCCATGCTAATGCCTGATTGTTTAGCGACATCATTCAGGTTGACATCAGCGTACATTGGTAGAGCTGTCTTATTCGCTGTTGCAGTTGCAATTTTTCCAATCGCTGAAGCAACCATACCTTCCGAACCAGGTTTTACCGGAATCCATTCATCTGCATTTGCACTGGTGAGTGATTGTCTGGCTTCAAAAGAAACAATGTATCCTCTTTTCCCAAATTCCTGTTTTCTTAGTTGCCTGAAACCACGGCTGTAAGCTAAAGGTGATAGCCAGGTTTCTAAGAAACTTGCACCAAAAGAAAAAACTACTTCTGCTTTTCCGATATCAAAAAATGGAATTTGATTGAGTCCATAAACTTCCTGAGTGGCTTTTAAGAGGGTTGATCGACCTTCGAACGTACCTAAGGAGCCGTATCGAACGGGTTCGTGAAAACCACCGACTTTAGCAATTTCCTGTGTCAGGTCAAACAAGTGGTCAGATTGCAATCCCATCAGGAAGGCAGTTCTTTGTGGATTTTGAAAAGCACTTGCTACAATTCCAATCGCCTCTTGCCATTCGATTTGTGTAGCAGTTCGTGATCCCCTGGTTCTCTTCTGAGGTCCTGTTATGCGGTCTGGGTTATAAACACCTTGCACTGTCGTCAATCCACGTGAACAAACTTTTCCTTTGTTTACCGGATGATCTGGATTGCCTTCAACTTTAATTGCCCGTCCTTCCTGGGTTCTGACGATCAAACCACAACCAGCTGGGCATTCTCTACAGGTGGTTGCATAGTAAGTGCTGACCCCTGTCTGGTTATATTCGGGCATATCTGCATAAGCCTGGCGGGTAACATATCTTGAAGTAGGACCACAGCCCGTCATAATAGAAGCAGCGGTGACACCAATTCCGGAGATCTTTAGAAAATCGCGTCTTGAAATTTTTTCGGTCATATTTCCTCCTCGATTAGTAGTGGCATGTGGCGCAATCCGAAAGGCGAACAAAATCTTCCGGTGTTGACATTTTTTGATGACAATCAAGGCACCAACCCATATTTTGACCTTTTTGCGGTTCAGCAACAGTCATTTTGGTTAAATCACCATGACAGGTTTCGCATGTAAGGCCAGCAGTTGTGTGCGGTTGATGAGAGAACATGACAAAATCAGGTTGTATTGCTACAGGGACCCAGGGAATTTGTTTCCCTTCAGCTCCATAACTGGCAACCAATTTCAGGTTGTCGTTACGAGGTTCAATTTGCTGGTGACACCCCCAACATTTATCTGTTGTAGGTAATCCTGCAGTAGGTCCTGTGGTCGCACCCGTGTGACAATAGGAGCATTGTGCACCTACACCGATATGGAAATTGTGGGGAAACGGAATTGGTTGCTCTGGTGGAATTTGTGTGTAAAAAATTCCACCTACAGCTCCTCCCAAAACAATTAACAGCACTAATGCACCAACTATTCGTACACTTGAGCGCTGCCACCAGGGGATAGAAGATTTCATAAAAGACTCCTTTTAAAAAAATACTATGCTTGCCGGCTGCGCAATAACCAAACCAGCAAAAGAATAATTCCAACAAAAAGGGCACCGAGAAGTATAGCGAAACCCAGACTGGTTGCCATAGCACCAAAGGCAGTTGCAATACCGGAAAACCAGTTTTGAGCTGGTCCACCTAAATTAGCCACAGGTTCGATGTCCATAGGTTCATTTTCGACCACTTCGAATCCTGTTGGGAAATTGGATTGAACATAATAAGCTACATCACGACCATCCTCAGCTGTCCAACCTAAATCATAGCCAATCGGCATTTCTGGGGCTCTGGCTGTTCCAAACCGGGTGCGATGTAAGAAACGCCATGGATCCTGAACTGCGAGAGTACCTAAAGCAACTTCTCTACCTTCAAAACGGAAAGTTGCTTGGGTGCCGTCTTCACCATGGCAAATCGCACAAGCTTCTTTATATTTTTCTTCCCCATTTGCTAAGTTGCCTTCGATAATTTTTCGGGTGAATATATCAATGTACTGATTATCATCAATCACGCCTTCTTGGATGAAAGCGACAACGCTATTTAGTTCTTCTTCACTCATTAACGATGAAAAGTCATGTTGGGCATCATTTCCACCACTCAATGCTCCAACCAGATACACAGAACTCTCTGAAGATGCTTCGAGGATGCTTGGGAAACCAGTACTATATGGTCCGGATTTATAAGCACCATCTTTTCCTTGATAATCCCAACCGTGGCAATTTACACAACGCCAGGTATCGATACCCGAAATCGTGTTGTTTGTTTGCCTGGACCAGATGGGATGATCACCGACAGGAAGTGGAGCATCAGCTAATACGCTTGTCCAATCATCATAAATCTGAGCGCCAAGAGATACGGGGTCTGATTCTTGCTGAGTGCTACTCGCTGAAACGTTGAATTGGGTGAAAGCGACAGCAATGACCAACAGAATCAAGATCATGATGAAACTATAAATCGGTTTTAACTTGTTCATCTGTTTTCTCCTCTACCAGAATGGGTGAATTTTGTTAAATAACCGCTAAAGATTCTCAAATTTATAAAACAATAAAGGAAGTCGCTTACTATGTTAAAAACTTCTAAGATTATATACCAAAACTATGTAAATTGTCTGTTTAAACCCACTACATTTCATTCACTCTATTTTGTTATAATACTTCATTACAAGGAAAAGTATAGTTAATTCCTATTGTACATGAAATGAGTTGGTTAATGGAAAAAAATCAAAAGAAATTGGATGTGACAATTGAAAAACCATTATTTGGGGGAGAGTTTTTAGGAAGATTGTCCGGAAACAAACCAGTTTTCGTCCCATTTGTTTTGCCTGGAGAAAGAGCGACCATTAATATCGTGAAGGAGAAAAAGAACTATGCAAGAGCCACAATACTTTCCGTACGAGATTTGCATGTAAAACGTGTTGATCCTCCTTGTAAGTATTTTTCCATCTGTGGTGGGTGTCAGTACCAACATATTGATTATTCAGAACAAATCAACATTAAAAAACTGGTACTACTAGAGCAATTATCAAGATTGCCTGGCTTCAAGGAGGAATTAATAAAGAATTTCTTTCCTTCAGACATACCATTGAAATATCGCAATAATATTCAATTGTCGGTAGACCCATCAGGAAAATTTGGATTTCAGGCTTTTGGTTCTCATCAAATCATACCTGTTTCTGAATGTTTGTTGGCAGATGATGATATTTTGCAAATTTGGAAAATGTTGGATATCGAGTTAATTCCTGGATTGAAAAAGGTGCAAATTCGAAAAGGAATTGATAACGAAATTCTGGTAATTTTCGAAAGTGATAATTTTGTGGAGTTGCCTACCCTGGAATTGGATGTTCCTATCTCGGTGATCCATTTAAGTAAGGCTGGAAAAATAGTCATGGCAGGAGAGGATCATTTAATACACCAGGTTAAAGACCAATACTTTCACGTTTCTGCCGAATCTTTTTTCCAGGTTAACGATAATCAAACGGTGAAGATGGTAGAAGCTGTTCAGCGCTATTTGCAAAATGGAGGTGACTCATTACTGGAGTTATATTGTGGCGTTGGGTTATTTACACGGTTCCTGGCTGAATCCTTCAAAGAAATTCATGCTATTGAAGAAGCCCCTTCTTCTTGTGATGATTTTGCAATTAATTTGGATGAATTCGACCAAATCAATTTGTATATGGGTTCAGTAAAAGAAATACTCCCTCATCTTAACGTGAACCCGGATGTTATTTTAGTTGATCCTCCAAGAGCTGGATTAGACCCGGATACATTGGAAACATTATTAAAATTTAATGCAAAAACACTTGTATACGTATCCTGTGATATTTCGACATTAGCACGCGACTTGAAAAAATTATTAGATGGTGGTTTTCAGATAAGAGAATTGACTGCTATTGATATGTTTCCCCAAACATACCATATTGAGTGTGTGGTATGGATGTCGAGGGTGGAGAATTGAGTTTAGAAAAAAACTTCCACATATAGGTTCGTCGAAATTCCAGTGTAAAAATCTAAAGCTAAAAAATCATGCTTTTATCGCTCTGTGAAAATAATTCCAGAATGATTTGTTTGATTGATTGGGGATCTAGATAGATGCCTTGGGTTGGTGATGGTTCAGATTGGATGTCTTTTAAAATATCTGAGGTTGAGGAATTAGTCTGGATAACAATTTGTTTTGATAGTTGATAAAATAACATTGAAGAGAACGAAAGTGGATTTAAAAAACAGATAATTTTTCAAAAATCTTAAGAAAAAAGATATTACGGAATAGGTCATTTACCCATAGATCGATCTTTGGAATACCTTCGTTTTAGTGATTGTTCAAATGTTTTAGCAGAAATGAATCCGCTGGCTATGAATCGTTTCGATGAACTATCCCCATACATGGATCAATTTCATTTTGGAATCATTGCTTTTAGTGTTACCGCAAGAGGTTTGCTGACTGGAAAAATCCGGGAAGAGACAAAATTTCCCAAAAATGATTTGAGGAGTATTGACCCATTATTCAAATGAGCCAAATTTCAGTCAGGTCTTCGAATTGCAGAAAAATTATCAGAAATAGGTGCCAAGTATTCGAAATCATCCAGTCAAATTGCAATTGCCTGGGTTCTTCAGAACAAAGGAGTTCTAACCGGATTAACTGGACCAACAAAGTTAGACCATTTGCATGAAAATCTTGATGTTATGTAATGGAGATTACCTGAGGATGATTTTAGTCAATTACAAGGATTTCTTAAAAAGGAAGCTTAGGTATTGAATGAGATTATTCAACAGGAAATGGATGATATTTTAAATTACCCTTTGCCTGAAAGCCCAAAAAAAGCTGTTGATGATTTGATTTATGTGCTGGAAAATCTAATAGAGGGGAAAATCTTGCCATCTGAAAAGGGATTTCCAATTTTTCTGGAAATCCTGAATTTGGATGATAAGGAAAAAACGAAGAAGAGATTTGAATGAATCAAAGAGAAAATAATCTCAGCAATGTTGGTTCAAACATAAAAAAAACTGTAAAATACATAAAGAATTGCGTCTGTTGAAATTTTCCGTGATTTAATTTTTTATGGAATTCTTACATTTTTGTTAAACAATGACAACTTTGTTTGTTTTTGGTTATCATGAGGATACTTATTTTTTTTTGTGATAAAAGGATTTAATGGATAAAAGCATCGTAACAATCATTCTACTTGAAATGTTATTTGTAAATTTATTTATAGTATTTACATGTTCAAAAAAGAAATATTCGACAGTGATAACCTGGCTATCATTTGTTCTGTTTACATTGATTTTTATGCTTTTATTCAGAATGGTTTTCTCGCTAATACCTTTCCATGCCAATGGCAACGGAAATGGATTTTTAATGCTTACCGGATTTATGTACATTGTCCCATTTTATTACTTGTTCGATCAAACCATCCGCTATACATTGATTGTTATGGGGACATCGTGGATTTATACGATGTTGATTTTTGTTCTTTCTTTCAGGGTTGGGTATTTATTTCCTGAAAATTTTATTCAACCCACCACATTAATTACCCAAACCGTAATTTACTTAATTACTTTCCCTTTCCTGTTAAATTTTATTAAGAGCAAATTCTTATTCATTCTCAAAAATATTGAGAGTCACATGATGAATAATTTGCTGGTTTTAAGTTTGTTATGGTTTTTCCTACTTTATTTCATAAACTACATATTTGTTGAAGGTTATTCTTTAGTCCTGGGTTTGATCATTATTCTACTTATCGCTGGAAATGCAATTTTATCCTATCGATTATTTTATTCTTTGATCTCCATCAATAAGACCGCAAAGACTTTAGGAGAACTATCAAAAATTGACCCCTTAACCAAATTGAAAAATCGTGAAGGACTTTATGAAGACACAGCCGAGAGCATAGAGAAAAAGCAGCCTTTCAGTATCATATTTCTGGATCTTGATGATTTCAAGAGTGTAAATGATATTTATGGTCACAAAGTAGGTGATGCATATCTTATTGATTTTGCCAATCATATTCGAGGTGAATTTAAAGATATCCCTGGTATTTATCGAATGTCAGGTGATGAATTTGTGATTTTATGTAACAGTAATGATTTGAACAAAGTGATTTCACGATTATTAGAAACTAATTTTGTGATGACAAAATCAAAAGTTGCATTTCGCGGGATTAGTTCTGGTTATGCTTTATTTCCCCATGATGGAAAACAGATGAGTGAATTACTTCATAAAGCTGATGTGAAAATGTATCAGGTAAAGAAAATGAAACATCGAAATCCCCAGGATTTTCGATAGAATTTTGACTGTATTTTCCATAAAACAATCTTCTGATATTGATGATTAATCTCAAATGTAATATGACCTTGTATTTGAAAATTTGATTAATGCTCTTTATGAAAACAGAAACTGACAACATCCTTTCTGAGAAAATTAAAATCATTGAAACATCTGAAGATGATTTGGAAAATATTCTCTCTCTTTGGAATAATGGGGATGTAATGTCTTTTGTTGGTTTTCCAAATGGATTGGAAATTACCATGGAAAAGTTAGTGGAATGGTTACCTTGGGCAACTTCAAAACCAACCCGTTGCCATTACTCAATTTATCATGAAGAACTTGGTTACTGTGGTGAAACTTTTTACAATGTGGATCAAAAGCATGAATTGGCTGCTCTTGACATTAAATTATTTCCTAAAGCTCGCGGTATGGGAATAGCTGAATATTCATTAAGGTTTGCAATAAATCAAGCTTTTCACATTGGAAATGCAAAAAGGGTTTATGTTGATCCACATATAGAAAATAAAAAAGCCTGGAAATTATATAGAAAACTCGGCTTTTCCATTCGACCCAGACCAGACTTTTTGGAAGAATGGGATACTTATCTTGAGTTAACCCGAAATGAATGGTATCGATAATTTTCTTTTTTGATCTTTTAACGAATTACATTACTTTTAATGATCTCAAACCTTTTCGGAACTTATTAATCAGTTCCAACGTCATATTTATAAGGGGTAGTTTCGCTTAAATATATCTATAATCTAAAGAGAGTGAGGAGGTTCAAATGCGAAAATATTTCTTCTCCGCCATATTTGTCCTTTTATTGTTAAGCCTTTCAGGATGTAATCTATCTTTCCTGAATCCAAATCCAACGCCATTTTTTCCAACACCTAACTATACAATGACTGCGTTATTTACGGTTGATGAGAGTTTGATAACTGACACTCCACAGGATTTTGCAGTAAATACATTAGAACCGGTTCTACCTACCATTCAATCTACTGATCAATTATCTGAATCATCCACCGAAACTGCGACGCAAACAGTTCCGCCAGCGACATCAACATCTACATCCATTGCACCGACGAATACACCATTACCTCCTACTGCAACCAAAACCGAAATGACAGTCCGTGGAGGCACCTGGGTATCTGGCAAATATATGAAAAACACACCTTCGTTTGATGGTGTGTGGGATGAATGGGAAGCGACCAAATATCCAGCCAAAGCTGTTGTTTATGGCGCTACTGAATGGAAAAATTCAGAAGATTTGGAAGGTTCATTCAGAGTAGCCTGGAATGAGACTTATTTATACATAGCTGTGAAAGTATATGATGACATTTATGCACAAAACGCTGATGGGCAGGATATTTACAAAGGTGACAGCATTGAAATATTATTCGATACAAATTTATACGGGGATCTGAGTACAGCCAGTTTGAATTCTGATGATTTTCAAATTGGAATTTCTCCCGGAAAGGGGAGCTTGAATGGCGAAACAGAAGCATTTCTCTGGTTCCCATCTGGTAAAGCAGGTTCTCTGGACAATGTATTAATTTCTTCTACTTCAGAAGGTGATGTTTACCGAGTGGAAATTGGCATTCCCTGGAGTGTGTTCAACATAACTCCTGCAACTGGTCAACAATATGGTTTTGGTGTATCGGTTTCAGATAACGATGATACAAGTAAAGATTCACAACAGAGTATGGTGTCCAATTTACCCTATAGAAGATTAACAGATCCCACAAGCTGGACAGTATTGACACTGGTCAAATAACAATATTTAGAAGAGTATCGAAGCCAGTTCAGTACGATACGTACGTGTAAGCTCATCATCCTCGCCTAATAACTCAAAAAGGGCGAGGATTACTTTTTGTGCAATACCGTTTCGGTAGCGCTTATTTTGACGCAATATATCCATCAGACCATCCAGAGCTGCAGGAATATTATTGCGGGAGGCTAATCGAATACAGTTTGTAAATGCAAAATCTAAATCATTTTCTTGAGGGTGGTTGTTTTGTTTTAAGTTGCCTAATGCTTCTGCATAAGGGAGCAATCTTTCAGCAGCTGAATATTGTTTGCTGGATGGAAAGTTGCGAAGAATTAACAGTGGATCGAACGGGTTTCCCTGACCCAATTCTGATTTTGCTAAACCAAGAAGAATTTCTGGCCGATCGGGGTATTGCTCAATTAACTCCAGAAAACTCTCTTCTGCTTCGCTCCATTCGTGATTCAACAAAAGACTATTAGCTTTTTCTAATGCAAGGCCATCTTTGCTTGGTGGTGTAATATTTGCAATAAATGCGCGTACCCGATCTTCAGGTTGATTACCCACAAACTCTCCAACCACTTCTGCACCACTAAATGCCTTGATGGTTGGTACAGTCCTAACACCAAATTGCAGAGCTAAATTCGGGTTTGAATCAACATCAACCTTTGCTAAGCGGAAACTACCCATCCCTTCGTAGGCAAGGGTTTCTAATAATGGGCTCAGGGTTTTGCATGGTCGACACCAGGTAGCCCAGAAATCAACTACTACGGGGGTATTCTGGGAATATGCTAAAACTTCATATTCAAAATCAGTCTCATTTACTTCAATAATATAATCCGATGTCATTAGATTATGCTCCGTACCTTTAGCTGGTTGATAAGGCTAATTAATTTTATCAAATCTTTAATTTTGGATGATTATTCGTCATCCATACCTGGATTCAAGCCGGGTTGATTAATGGTTATTACTTCTCCATGGACATTAATAATGATTTTAAACCCCATAAGTCCCATGTAAGATTTAGCTTCAATGGGGATGCCTGTTTCTAATAATTTATCAAATTGTTCGTCCATGTTTTTTAACTGATTAGCAATCATCGCGTAAGTAAAAATATCATCCTGTCCTAGCATTTTGGCTGTTTGCTGGCTGATTATTTCTTCATTTCCTTCGATCATCGCTCCCATTTTATCTAGAACTTGACGATCAACGATCTCTGATAGAATATGGCGCTTAAATCCATGATCATCAACCACATAGCATGAATCCTGTCCAATGTAGACATTTTCTACAGGATTGTCGTTTTCATCAAATATTAAACCAGTAAATAATGCATATTTCATCTTTTTCGTCCTCAAAATAAGGATAACATAAGAGTATTAACATTCTGAAAGAATCAGGATAGAAAATGTTTCATTTTCTAAAAAATTTCAACAATTGTACCCGTTTTTTCCTGATATGTTTCTTCTGTGAACGGTACAGCAGGGGAAGACCAGCGATAAATCCAAAGTGCATCTGTAGGTGATAAATTTATACACCCATGACTTCTAGCTTTCCCGTAATCGTTGTGCCAGTATGTGCCATGAAATGAAACACCACTTTCAGTTAGATATGTAACCCACGGTATCCCAGGTAGATCATAACTATTTGGAGCTGCAGGATCACCAGCTGCCATATGTCGGGATGGTCGTTTTCGATTGGTAATATAAGTGCCTGGGGCAGTGCGATAATCTCCATCAATAAAACGAGCTCCGGTAGCAGTTTTTGCAATAAAAACAGGATTGTTGTATTCATATGCAATTACGACTTGAGGTTCTAATCGAACTTCAATTTTCTTATTTTCCAAAGGGATTTCCGGGGTTATTGGGCTGAGTTCTTCAGGATCGAATAAATGCATGTGTGTTGCTTCAACATAGTAATGAATTTTCCATTTATCATCTGGAATTTTATACCAGAGTTTATTGTTATTGTCCCGAATCGCACCTTTCACCCAAAACACTGTCCCATAATACAAACGATAAGTAATCAAATGTAGCGAATTCGGATGCCACACCGCGTTGGTGAATGGAACTGTAATCTCTGCCAATCGACCAACTTCCGGGATTTCTTCAATCTCGGGATTGGTGCTAATGCTTACCGGTTGAATATTGCCAGAATGTACATAGCCAGAGTCTCCGAGTTGATACCAAACCCGATTGTAAGAAGGGTTTTCATCACCCACAGTCACTGATTGAATAGGATGGACATGGTCTTGCCATAGTGTGTTGATTAGCTTGGATGTGGTAGTTGGTGATTGGTGTACATCAACCCTTGAAGATATGACGCGACCATGCGTTGGTTGAACGTTGTTTGGCATTGAAGAATTTGCCAAATTGAATAACAACGGATTATCAATGAGTGGGATTAATGATAACCCCGCTATTCCTTGAACAGCACTTTTCAAGAAATTTCGTCTTGAATAATGTGTGAACTCAAAATCACGAATTTTCATGGCATGATTTATTGATGAACATTTACCAGAGTTCCTACCGATGCAAAATCGAACATCCACTCTGCTTCTGAAGTACGCATGTTGACACATCCGTGACTCATTGGTGTGCCAAAATTATCATGCCAATACGTGCCATGAATACCATAACCCTTATAAAAATACATTGTGTAGGGGACGTCAGGCAAGTAATAACCTGGTCCGCGCATATCAGTAAATCGATATTTTACATAAATGTGATATTCACCCATTACCGTAGGAGTTTGCCAGGTTCCTGTTGATACAAGAAAAGAATTAACAATCGTGTCGCCGATATACGCATAGAGCATCTGATCACTCAAATCAATATCGATCCAACGTGTATTTTCATCAACCTCGTCAGGTATAACAACACCATAATTGGTCACTTTTGTTGGTTCTGCCGTAAAGGTGGGGGTGAAGGTTGGTGTAGATGTCGAAGTCGAAGTCGCTGTTGGTGTGCTGGTAGCTGTCGATGTTGCCGTTGGGGTCGCTGTTGGGGTTGAGGTCGAAGTCGCTGTAGCTGTGGCCGTTGGAGTAATTGTGAATTTCTGGATAGCTCCTGCAGGGCGATGAGCAAGCGGTTGTTTTGCAAAAACTGTTTCAAAGGTAGGAAACATCAACCAAACAAAAAAGATAGCCAGAGTGGATATAACTACAGACCCGAGCATCAAAAATTTTGCTGATTTGCTCCATTTACGTTTTGTCGGTTCAGGTTTTGAAATGATCTTTGGTTTCTGTTTTGCAACAGTTTCTGATGATGTTATTCTTGAAAGTTCTTGATTGTGTTTTCTAAGCCTTTTGATTGCCCAGTCCATACCCTGTCTAGCTCGATCGGAACCCGGGTTGACTTCCAACGCTTTTATCAAGTATTTGACACTATCTTGTGGGTCAGAGCAAGCAGCAAGAATTAACCAACCTTCTTCATTTTCAGGTGAAATTTCAGTGAGAATTTTTGACCAATAGGATGCTTGTTTAAAGTTTTTGGATCGCAAACTCTCACGGGCATTCTTCAGGGCCGAAGAGGGAGAAAAATGATTATCCATTAATTAATCTCTTCAAGAAAATCTTCTGGGACACTTTCTCTTTCAATAAAACACTGAATCCCAGCAACAATTCCATCAGCAACCAACTCCGGTTGATAACGAATGATTTGCTCATCCAGATTTAAGAAACCCGTTTCAATAATTGCTGCAGTTGTTTCACTGCTAATTTCATTAAAGGTGTGATAACTCGTCATGTCCGGGGTTATCGTATTTACATGAAATTTAAGTCCTGTCGTTTCCTGATAGCGATGAATTAGACATTTTTCTAATCTTTCAGTACGATCTTGATATTGTGCTTCGGATGGAGCAGCTACTTTAAAACCAGTTGCGTCATCATTAATGTAGTCGCATGAATCATTGTGAATGGAAACCAAGGCAAGCGCTCTGTATTGATTAAGTCGCGGATCAAATTCTTCTAGCAGATCAACAGTGTACCCGAGCGCTTTAAGTTTTTGTACTACCAAAGTGCCAATTTTTAAGTTTGCTTCCATTTCTGTAAATCCATCTGAGCAAACTGAACCGGAATCACTTCCATAATGGCCGGCAACGATCCCAATTCTGGATGGTGGTAAAGCAGTTGGGGTTGGATAATTAACACTGGATTGTGATTGCCAGATATCGTAGATATTATCGATACTACTTGAAAAGAGGTTCGTTGGTGTCCACATGGTAAAAATGGTAGCAACCAAAATTGCAATGCCGGTAATACTTAGAATTGCATTTCCCGCATGGAAATTGAGTTTGCCTTTATTGGCACGATTTAAATTTGGTCGACTTCCTCTTAGCATTTTTAGATAGTACCATCCTATATTTTTGATTGCAAGTAATGATCCAATTTATTTGAGTGTTATTATGGTAGGTAACATTTATTATAAATCAAGGATAAAAGTATAATTTAGATTAAGTAGAATAGACATATGGAGAATCATGACAATCAATCCAGAAATACTTAAATCTGTTATGAGAAATTGGACAAGTGGTGTTGCTGTTGTCACCTGTAGTTATGAAGGTATTAAACATGGAATGACAGTTAATTCTTTTACATCAGTCTCAATTTCACCTGCACTTATTGTTGTTACACTAGGGAACAAAACCCGAACATGCAAGTTAGTTAAGCGTTCTCAACAAATGGGTATCACGATACTATCTGAAAAACAAAAAGATATTAGTGATCGCTTTGCTGGAAAGATGAGTGAGAATGAAGACCGCTTTTCAGGATTGAATTTTTTTCATTTAAATTCTGAGATTCCCTTTTTGGTAGATGGATTGGCTTGGGTGGAATGTGAAGTGAAAAAAGAAATAGATTTAGGAGCATCGACTTTATTTATTGCAGAAGTATTGTATGCAAAAGTTGGGTTCGGGGAGCCTCTTTTAAATCACAATAGAGATTATTATCGATTGGGGGAAAAACATGACTGAAAAATTAACTTTAGAAGAACAAGCAATTTTATTGATTGTTGCCAGGGATGCAATCCTTCACGCAACTCAAGAAAAAACATTGCCTGAAATCAAGATTGAAGCATATTCACAATCACTTCAAGAGCAAGGTGCTTCGTTTGTTACTCTGCACTCCAAAGTGGAAAGAAAATTACGAGGTTGTATCGGGAGTCTGGAAGCTTATCAGCCACTCATTCACGATGTTCAATTAAATGCAGTCGCTGCAGCATTAGAAGATTATCGTTTTCCTCCTGTTCGTTTTGAAGAAGTAAAAGATTTGCAAATTGAAATCTCTAGGCTAACACCGCCGAAAGTTTTAATTTATTCTGAACAAAGACAATTACCGGAATTATTAAGGGTTGGTATTGATGGAGTAATTCTTAGAGATGGTTTCAGAAGGGCAACTTTTTTACCGCAGGTTTGGCAACAACTACCACACCCGGAGATGTTCTTGAGTCAACTTTGTTCAAAAATGGGAGGACCACCTGATTTATGGCGAACCAAGAAGCTGGAAGTATTGATTTACGAAGTTGAGGAATTTCAGGAATAAAAAAATCCCTCATACTCTGAAATTAGTATGAGGGATGATTACCGTATTGATTTAGACTGTTTCTAAATTCTTTGCTTCCAGGTATCCCTGTCCATAGAGATGACCCAAAATCGCAGTGGCGTATGGAACTGTTAGGAAGATACCTATAACACATGCGATCGATCCTAAAGAGCTGATGAAACTTGCTGCTAAAGTGCCAACCAGGATAAGTAGATATGTCACAAGATTCTTTTTTACCATGTTGAAAACTTCTTTGAAGGCTAAGCCAGCACCGATTGTGTCTTCTACAGCCACACGAGCATAAGCAGCGGGTAAGAGTAATCCCATCAAAATTCCGTATAAAAGCATTAGAAATCCAAAACAAGCACCTGCTATTGCCGCCACCACGGCCATAGATTGTTCACCACTTTCACTTGCGATAATCGAGAAAATCATTATAGGTAAATAAAAAACAAACATAGGAATGCCGTAGACCAGACTAACAACCCAGGCTTTAAAACCACGTCCCAAATCTCCACCAAAATCCATATTCGGGAGAGGGTTGGGGTTGTTCCTAACCACGTTTAACGTTACCTTTAATCCCCAACCCAACAGCACCATTTGACCGATTATCGGCAATAATACACCGATTAATCCAGGTATGATGACCTTTTTAAACCAATCTGGATCTTGAAAAACATATGTAAATGCATCACCAAATTTCATTTCCCTACTCCTTTATCAATAATTAATTAGATTTGAATAATTCTTTTGGAATTGTGGTTTTTCTGGATAAGCAAACCACAATTAAATTATATAGCAATGTTATTAATGGTCAAAAATTAAAAGTGGGTAAAATGATTTACATTCAGAACAAAGACAGTTGCTCTTTTTTGTTCAGGATCATCAGCAGGTTCTAGATTAGTACGAATTACATCTAGCGCCACATCCACTTTTTCATCATCCACACCAACAAACAGTGTTGAATTGCCTCTACGAAGAAAGCCGCCTGTGGATGCGATATGGGTCACACGAAACTCTGCTGATGTTAGAGCAGTTGACACTGGATTTGTATCTCTGTCACGAACAATGGCAATTATCATTTTCATAATTAAATCTCCTCAAAGTGTTCAACGTCTAACGCAAAAATATTTGCTCCACCAATCGTAATCGGTGTTGGTGCTGGTAGCGGTAAAGGAGCACTTTCTAAAGGGACTGCAATATATTCAACACGTTGACGACATGTTTTCTTTAACGTCTGTAAAACGACACTCTCCTGTTCGGTCGGTAACCCAAGAAATAAGGTTGCATTTCTTCTTCCAAGGAAACCACCCGTACTGGCCAAACGTGTAATATGGATGTTTAGTTTTTCTAAGGCATTTTCTGCGTGATCTACATCCTGAGATTGAATCACTGCCATTAAGAGAATGTCAGTTGATTTTTTTTGAGATTCCATTTTGATCCTTTCTGAAATTAGCCTGGGATCTTAATTTTATAATTCTTATTTTCTTTTAATTCTAAAGATTTTCCATTAGATGTAAAGATTGTGTAGCCATCTTTAGCGCAAATCATTTTTGTACCACGGAAATGAATAGTAACTTCGTTTTGGATAACATTATTACCAGTGATCTCGATATTGTTCTCTGTCCAACGATTGATTCCAAGAAGTTTAAAATACAATTTAAGTGGAACCATCCCGTTAATTATATTATATTCTCCCGTGCAAGACCCGTCATCTGCATCATAAAGTTTATAAAAATTTTTTAAATTTTGCAAGCTCAATGTTGCAGCATCCATTAAACGTTCAAAAATTTTCAACGCGAGTTCTTTATGATTGTTATTGAGTAAGGCTTCAATAATCATTGAATTCAAAGGAAAATCAACCGCATTTTCGCTATTAACATTTGAAATTTGAGATTTCTTAGGCACTAAAGGTAAGCCAAATGGAGACAAAAATTTGTGATCTAGCCAATTTGTAATCATCCTTTCTATTTGTTGTGAATTTATTTCTTTTATGCTGATTGGTATGCAATTGGTTAAATCAACCTGTGAATAATCAGATGTGTAAAGTTCGACAGAATTACTATTTGGTAAATGAATGATTTCTACACTATTGATGTTGTCATAAATAAATTCTGAGGTGGCAATGCCATATTCACCTCCCCAAAAAAATTGATGTGAACTAATTGTCTCTTTGATTTCTTTACCATTATCCGTTCCTACCAGATATACTTTGACATTTCTTGATAGTTCCTTTTCAATATTGACTCTCACCGTCAACCTGCATGAATTCGTGAGCGCTAGATCTATTTGATAAGAGCCAGATTCCTGAATTTGAATAATTTTTTTCTTGCGGGAAGTAAGATTTGATTGATTGTCTTTGTATTGAAAAATTCCAAGCCTAGGGTTCCATGCATTTTTAATTTGTCCAAACAAGAATTTTTTTTGTTCATCCAGCCATTTTTCTTCTTTTAAATCGATTGAAAAATGGTGAGCCAGTCTCAAACAATAATCCAATTCCTGGTATAGCAATGTGTTAAGAAATGGTGAGTTGATCCAATGGGTGTTAATAGGGCTGGTTTTTTGACTGAATACATTATGAATTGGAAGATCTTCAAATAATGTCTGTATTGAATTTTCCCAGTAGGGTGATCCCGCTTCGCTTTGTTTTATGTGCCAGTAATTTAAATAATTAACTAATTTGCTTAAAACTAATTTTGCTTTTACTTTATTTTCATTCAGCGATAATGTTTCGTAAGCGATTTTAGCCAGGATGGGAAAAGCATGAAATCTTGCAGTGGGATTAGTTAGTGAAGAATGATTGGGTGTAAATCCATCTTCTTTTTGAGCATCCAAAAATTCAGATAACCCATCTTCAATTACTTGATAATTGCCAGGTTGCACCTGACTAAAAAACCATAACTGCAGCGGATTAATTCCTTCAGCGAATCCTAATGAATAATCATTCGAAGACGAAAATGATTTTTCTGGATGAATACATTCAATTAAGGAAATTTTTTTATTGGGAAAGGATGTCTGCGTATTTAGTTGATTGGCTGCTTTTTGGCTGGATAAGAAAACTTTATCCCAATTTGGGTTTCCTGATTTGATTTGAAAATGGTTGCTAAAATTACTTAATTGAATATGGGCAACTTCTTTGTCAAAATTCTTAAAATTTATTCCTTTAATTGCTTCAATAGATGCTGACTGCTTCTCTTGATAAGCCATGCTCCATTCGAAACTGTGTTTTCCACTCGTTTTTATGTTGTAACTTGATTCAATACTAGAATTGCCAAATTTTCCTTGTGTTGAATTCCCGCTCAAAAAAAAGACCGGCGTGATGTTGTCTGTCTCACCCATTAAATAATAATCCCGTTCCAATTGATATCCCGATATTAACTTTCCGCCTGGAAAAGATTGAAGGTTTACGATGAATTGCAAACTTCCGTCAATTGAAATCGATGATTTATTAATAATTCCTACTAATCCACATATTGAAGTTGAATCTGGAATCCAATATTCAAATTCAACTTCAATATCAGGAAAAATTTCAGCAACAATATTGGTGTAATTTGTACAGATGGATTGGATGATTGGGGTTTGATGAAATTGATTGAGATTTATCCGGTTTTCACTTTGATAGGAAATAATAGGTGTGATCCTAATTCCTAATGCTTGTTGTGATAAAGTGCTGTAAAGAGATATACCTCCCAATTCTCCCCGATCAAATTGAATTTCCCAGGTATTGTTGAATGGTATACGTTGTTTGTCATGCAATTTGTTATTGGCTAATATTAGGGTAAAAGGGTCTTTTGGCTTGATGTTAGAGTAAAACATATCTTGATTGTAAAAGGAGTGAAACGTGAGGTCAATTGATTTATGCTAGAATAACTTATAAATGAGAAATAAGAGACGGAAATAATATGGAAAACGATGATATTAATCTTGATACACCTAATTCAAATGATGTAGGTGATCAATTTAAAAAAATAAAATCTTCTCAGGATGAGCCCAGGGATCCAATAAACGATTCTTATGAAGAAAATCAAAACCAAAAAGATCGGAAACCTGGCCAAGAGAAGGACCGCCATCCAACGGGAGACCCTGAGTCAACTGCAGGCTGGTTCTCTGATGAACTTTCACAAATCGAACAAGACCAAGAAATGAACGGTGAGGAACCCCTGGCATCTTCAGACCTCTCTCTTGAAGAAGAAAAATCAGGTAATGAAGTAGACACACCTGAACAACCTGAAAATGAAAATTCCGTTGTCAATCATGAACAGGGGGCTGAATCCAAAAATGATGAACTTGAAGAAACAACTATATCAAAAACCACAGGAGCTACACTAGTTTCACCGGTTAAGAAGGAAGAAGAACCGATCTTGCTTGACAATCAGGGAATTGGACAAATAGAAGAAGAAATTGATAAAACACCTCCTATCCCTCTAAAAGCTTACAATCCTCCAGTTAAACCTAAAGAGGTAGTTCCACCGCCTCCTGGAGCGACACAACCAATTTTGCCAAATCGCACTAATGTAAATGATACTCAAGCAACTCGAGTGTCACCTGTAGCTTTTCGTAATACTCAACAAAATCAAACAACAAAAACACAACAAAGTACGGTACAGACGAGTAATCAACCAATTATTACAAAAAAGAAAAAATCTCTCAAGCCACCAAAACCACCCAAATCATCAGACAATAGCAGTTTTCGTCAGGCGTGGGGTTGCTTCATCAAGATGATTTTAATTGGACTATTTATAATCATTCTTGGTGTCATTATTGTTGGTTCTGTTGGGGTTTACCAATATTACAAGATTGCGCAATCCCTTCCACCCGTGGCAGAACTGAGAGAAAAAGCTGCGAAATTTGAAACGACCAGAATTCTGGATAGGAATGGCAATGTAATTTACGAAATAATTGATCCGAATGCGGGGAGAAGGACCTATGTTCCACTGGAAAATATTTCTCCTTATTTGATTGCTGCAACCATTGCTACTGAAGATAAGGAATACTACAATCATCCAGGGTTTGACCCTGTTGCTGTCTTGCGTGCCTTTTACCAAAATTACACTGCCGGAGACATTGTTTCAGGTGCCTCTACGATTACGCAGCAATTAGCCCGTATGTTGTTGTTGGATGATACCGAAAGATATTCCCGAACTTATGAACGTAAAACCAGAGAAATCGTTCTTGCTGCAGAAATAACCAGAAAATACTCCAAAGAAGAAATTTTAGAAATTTTTCTGAATGAAAACAATTATGGAAATCATTCTTATGGAGTGCAAGCAGCTGCAGAAACCTATTTCAATACCAGCTCAGATAAACTAACCCTGGCTCAGGCTTCCTTTTTAGCTGGATTGCCACAATCACCATCAGTTTATGATATTTATACGAACCGCGAAGCAACATTATCCCGTCATAAACAAGTCTTACTCCTGATGTATGAACTTTCACAAGAAAAAAATTGTATCTATGTGAGTACCAATTTGGATCGTGTTTGTGTCAATGAGATAGCCCGTGCTGCTCAGGAAATTGAGAATTATGAATTTCAACAGCGAGATTACAGCATGATCCATCCGCATTGGGTCAATTACATACGAACCCAATTGGAAAGCCAATTTGATCCTCAGACGATTTATCGATCTGGGTTCACGGTACACACCACACTTGATCCGGTTTTGCAAAATAATGTTCAGCGGATTCTAAAAAATCAAATTGCTGGTCTGGCTGATAAAAATGCCTCTAGTGGTGCAATGGTCATCATTCAACCTTCGACCGGCGAAATTTTATCGATGGTTGGATCAGCAGATTTTTATAATGAGGAAATCTCTGGTCAGGTGAACATGGCATTAGCTCCTCGCCAACCTGGTTCATCCATTAAACCATTAGTCTATCTGGCTGGTCTTGAAAAAGGATGGACAGCCTCAACTTTGTTGTGGGATGTGCCGAGTGAATTTCCACCATCCGGCAATCCTGATGATCCCAGAGAACCATATAAACCTGTAAATTATGATAATCGCTTTCACGGTCCGGTCACATTGCGTTCAGCTTTGGCGAACTCTTATAATATTCCTGCTGTGAAAGCATTGGAATTTGTAGGAATTTACGATAATCCTGAAACTTCTCATCCTGATGGTTTTATTGAATTTGCTAAGAGAATCGGTATCTCTACTTTGACCAGAGATGATTATGGAATGTCACTCTCCTTGGGTGGTGGTGATGTAACCCTGCTTGAATTGACCAACACGTATGCCACAATCGCAAATGGTGGAAATCAAATTCCTCCTGTTGCGATTACAAGAATTGTGGATCATCTGGGTGAAGTTGTCTACGAATATCAACAACCAACACCAACACGTGTTATTCGCGAAGAACATGCATACATTATTAGTTCAATTCTTTCCGATAATCAATCACGTACACCAATGTTTGGTGCGAACTCGGTGTTGAATTTACCATTTCAAGTGGCAGTAAAAACTGGAACAACCAACGATTTCCGTGACAATTGGACACTTGGTTATACGCCTGATCTTGCTGTGGGAGTTTGGGTCGGTAATGCGGATTACACTCCTATGGTTGATACGAGTGGATTAACCGGGGCTGCACCGATCTGGGCTGAGGCGATGCAATTTAGTGTTGCTCATGTAACAAACAACAACCCTTCTAACTTTGTACGACCTGCGGGTATCGTCGATAAGATAATCTGTTCCATTTCAGGGACTGAACCCTCAGAATGGTGCCCAAACCAACGTAATGAGATATTTGCATTTGATCAGTTACCTTTGCCTGCCAGTGAAGATTTATGGAAAAAAATAAATATTGATACATGGACAGGATTGAGGGCTTCTGCAGCTTGTAGCGAATTTACCAAAGAGGAATTTGTTCTGAATGTGAACGAAAAGTGGGCAGTAAAGTGGATAAAAGATACTGGTGAAGGAAAATCCTGGGCTGAAAATCTTGGTTTTGATTTACCGGTTTTGTTTTTGCCCGAAAGAGAATGTAAAGCGGATGATCCAAAACCAAAGATCATATTTGCTGGCCTTTCGGATGGTCAGGCTATTACAGTCAATCCCTTTGATATTTACGCTTTGGTCGATGCTTCGCACAATTATAAAAATATGAAATTGGAGTATGGTCGTGGTTCTGATCCATCAAACTGGGAGTTATTATTCGAAACGAATAGTAATTATCGTGAAGTGGATTTAATTTACACCTGGGATTTGTTTGAAGCAGAGATAGATCCTGGTGAAATAACACTGAGAATTCGGATGGATTCCACGGAAGATGGTCGTTATGCAGAGAAAAAAATTCGTGTTAATTTGCAGGTAGCAACCCCGACACCAACGGTAACACCTACTTCGACAGTGACTGCAACACCGACATTCACGCCCACAGTTACAATCACTCCAACTCCTTCAAACACCTCTCCACCACCTGCGACAACAGAACCACCGTCATTGTTGCCAACACCTGTTTTACCTTCCCCCACAGAAAATACTGATTAATCAGAACAATACTGGCTGATTGGATTCCTGCCACACAGCCGGATCATTATCCAACATTTTTACCCAGGTCTGTTGATTAAGACCTGGGTTCTCATGTATCAACCGGATGTGTCGATATTTTACATAGTGAAATTTACCAAATTGTCGTTTATAAACAGGATCATTCTTAAGCTTGTAACTTAATAGATCAGATCGACTACCAGGGAAAAGAATCACCACCTCAAAATTTTCAGGTTCTAATTTTTCCTGAAATTGAGATATGATGCTGGAAGCTGTGATGAAAAATTGGTAATTCAAGGTTTGTTGTTGAGAAACCCAACAAATAGGATTATCTCCTGTGACGGAATAGCCTATTTTTTTTCCAATTTCATAGATGATGCTTTTGATTTCTGCGACATCATTCTTTCTTGAGATGATTGATTCCTGGGTCTTTATTTTCCATTTGTCAGTTGTACTAGCTTGTGGTTCACAGTATGAATTAAACAATCGTTGAAGTTGTTGAAATGAGATCGGCAAAATTCCCGGTTGAGTTAAATTAATTTTGTAAGCAACTTCTTCAAAAGTGAAATCATTCGTATTTTGAATTACGCGAATGAATTCTTTTTCAGTCTGGTCACTGATGGGTTGATAGATTGGAGGATCCTGTGTTAACCAAAAATCTCCATTTTCCAATTGATCTTCATCTACCTGAATAAATTCATCATTATTCATGAGTTGTTTATCAAATTGGGATTGTGCATTTATTAATAAATTATTATCGAAGGTTTTCAAAGATAGGGATTGATTTTTATCTATCGTTTCAGCAATAAAAAACACAGACAGAAGTTCTTGATAATTCGCTGGTTCTGATTTCAAATTTACATATTTTTTTAAGTTTGAAGTCTTTTGAGTAACTGATTTCGATATGGATTTGTAATCAGAAGGTAACCAATAAAATTGGGCTAATTTTTGTTCGCGGTGGTAGGCTGCATTTTCTAAAGAAAAATTTGCAGTTGATGCAGCTGTGAGGTATGCCAGGATGTAGCTGTTTGTGAGCTCCGGAGCAATTGCCAAGAACGGGATATTAAATGAGGATGTGTACTCAAATGTTCTGCTAATTGCTTGGGAGTGCCAAATCCAGTCATAACGCCGTCTTTCCAAGGCTCCTTTAAGGCGTTGAGTTGCCTGATGTCCCCATAACCAGCCACTCCATACTGCATTATATGTCCACATTGCCTGGTTCGGACGAGGTAGTACAGTGGTGATGGCAGAAAATTGCGGTAAGTCTTCTTTTTTAGTAATTGATTGAATTCTGCCGGAATAAAAACTAATTCCGCCAGAATCTGGAGGAATGTCTGGGAATTGGAGAAATGGAATTGGTTTATCGAGAATTTGCAAATTAGATGTCGCATTTTCAATCACATTCCATAAATTAAATTCATAGAATTCCGCAGGGATAGAAATTTGTTTTGGTCGAGCTCTACCACTAGGAATACCCCAAAGCATATTCCCATTATCGAAAGCCTGAATCAACAGTGCTTCAATGATTTCTTTTCTTTCTTTGGATGTGTTGATACTTTCAAGTTTATTCACCAGGGAAGAAATGACAGCGATCGATCTAGGAAGATAGGAATCGATTACCTCTTTGATTGCAATGGATGGTGTGGCTGTGCCTGGCATAACCCTTTGTAATAATCTGGACCTATGCAATTGAATGTTTCCAATTTTTTTGAGATTTTCTTCATCAATTTCTGAAATTTTTGTTATTCCGTTATAACCACATTCTTGGCATATTACTTCTCGTGCAAAAGGAATATTTTGATTTTTTTTCCAGAGATATCGAACGATTGTTTTCGATGTCGAACATTCAGGACACGGGGAGATATAAAGGTTCTTTATTTGGTTCTCAAGGCGTTCCTCACCACGTTTTAAAGCCCCTAAATCTGCAATTGCGGCTTGAAAAAAGGATAAAGGATACGCTGCACAAATTACACCCATTATCCTTGCTACAATGGGGTTATTGCATGCTACCAAGACTTTGTAACCAGCTTGTGCTAGTCCTATCGCACTTAGCGGTTGGTTACCAATCGGATCCAGAACCCATCCGTTATGTATTCCGCTGAATTGAAGCATATCCAGTAAACTCCCACTTGGATAAGGCGGTAAATACCGATCCAAAATCATGGGAGGAGAGGGAGTTTTGCCTGAAAAGTATGGTGGCTTACCAAAGTCCATATATTCAGTATAATAATTTCATTTGATTTGTCTAGAAGTCTGAAAAATTGTAGTAATCATGTAGGATAAGTTGAGATTTCTTCGAGGTCAAGAAGATATTTTTTCAAAAAAATCTAAGAATTTTCTCTTCGAGGTTTCATTATGGATGTGAATATTGATAAAAACTCAAATTTATTGACCGGAAAGTACCAATTCTGGCGATATTTATTGGTAACAGTTGTAATTGTTGGGGTTACTCTAATTTCACAATTAATTCTGATTTTTATTGGTTCGATTTTTGAAGGTAATTTGGATGTTTTGCAATATTCCTCAATAACCTTGCTGTGGGTTTCAATGTTGCCATTTGCTTTTTTATTATTGTTTCTGATCTTTGGAATTCGTTTTGTTCACCACCAAAATGTAAAATCAATTTTTACTCAAAAAGGTTGCTTTAATAAGAGGTTGTTGCTAATTTCCTTTTCTTTATGGTTTGTTTTGTCTGGTGTTTCTGATATTTTCCTGGCTTTGTTACAACCTGGAAATTATACTCTTACGTTTAATATTGGAAAATTTTTGCCTTATATGCTGATGGCTGTTATTTTAGTTCTTTTACAAATTACAGCTGAAGAAGTGCTTTTTAGGCATTACTTTTTGTATGGATTTTTAAGATTGTTTCGCTTTCCTTGGTTCGCTATCATTGCCCAAGCAATTATTTTTGGTCTGTTGCATGGCGCAAATCCTGAAGTAACAGCTTATGGATTGTTGACAACAATGCCTTTTTATATTGGAATGGGTTTGGTGCTAGGATGGTTTTCAATTCGATCAAGGGGTTTAGAGATTGCTTTGGGTTTACATTTCGCTAATAATATTTATGCAACATCAATGGTTACTTTCAAAGAATCAGCGATTCCATCTCCTGCGATTTTCACAATTAATAATTATCAATCAGAAGTTGGGTTGATCGTTTTTATTGCGATTACGATAATTTTTAGTTTGATCATGATTCCTGAGATAAAACGGATTGTCAAAGAATAACATTCTCCAAAAAGACCTTCATGTATAATTTAGTGAGACAACAACCTAAGGTGTGGTGGTTTTTTTATGGAAAAATTTTGGTATGTAATCCAAAGTCATCCTAATAAAGAGCAAATGTTATTTAAACAATTGGAATTATTGGATATTGAGGTTTTCTTTCCAAGAATTCGAGTAAAACCAGTTAATCCGCGTGCAAGAAAGATTCGTCCTTATTTTCCCGGTTATATCTTCATTCAATCCGATCCGGAAACAATCGAAACATCGGCTTTGAAATGGATTCCGCACTCAAAGGGAATTGTCTCCTTCGGAGGAGAAGCTTCTGTTGTGCCAGATACTTTAATAGATGCCTTGAAACTCAAAATTGGAGATGGGGATTCGGTTTTTGAGGACAAAGAAGAAATTCAAAGTGGAGCACCTGTTCTGATTGAATACGGTCCTTTTGAGGGATATGAAGGTATCTTTGATACAAGGTTAGCTGGTTCAGACAGAGCGCGGATTTTATTAAAAATGCTTAGTGACAACTACATCCCAGTCGAATTAGAAATCTCTCAAATTCAAAAGAAAAAGAAAAAGTGATTTTCTTTGGATTATGTCGAGGTTATTCTCGAAAAGTGAAAAAACATTGTTTAAATCCATTTATTACCAAATTCAGAGTTGCGATCTATCCTTAGAGAATTAAATTATGTTTGATTTTTCTTTCAATTCCATCTCATCGAACTTAATAGGCTTTTTTGGTTTTGCATTTCCGCTAATCTTAGGAGTTCTGTATTTAATTTTTAGTTACTTGGTATTTCGGATTGAAAGAAATAAATTCAATGCGAATAAAATTTCATTGATATTTTTGTTGATTGCTTTGTTCTTGGTTTCTTCTCTATTCCCCACAGATATGGAATGGATGAATGCGATTAAAGCAGGGTTGTTGTTGATTCTTTCCATACAGCTGATAGATCTTCAATTACCGAATCTAAGAGATCCGGTTGCCATCCGCTCCGCAAAATTAGTTTTGATTTTTCTTTCATTTCTGTTTTTACTCGCCCAATTGATTTTAAATTTGTTGGGTATTAATTGGATTGAATTTGGACAATCAGGCTTATTAAATTTCTGGTCAGGGGTTCTTTTTCTCTTTTCATTCTTCTTTATATTGCTCAGGAAAGAACATCTTAAAAACAATCAGAAAATATCCTTATTAGATTTTTATTTGCCCGTAAGCTTGTTTAGCTTTTTGCCATTAGGAATATGGCTGATAGTCAATTTCAGCCAATTTGTTTCTAAATGGATATTTGTTCCTATGCTTTTTGGGTTATTGTGGATTGCCATCTTTTTGATTTCCTATCAAAAAGATCAAACTCCCAGAAAACTAAAAAAAATAAAGGGACTACCTTTTTGTTTATTAATAAGTTCAATCGCCGGATTATTAATATACCTAATTTTGTACTTCCAAAAGACTCATTCGATTCCTGATATTCAAATCGCAAAAATAATTAGTTTTTATATTTTTGTTTTCTCTTTGGGTTATTTTGCCTATTTATTCTGGTTTATGGCTAATCCCCGATCTACTTTTCAAAGCCAGAAAATCAATTCCGTTGACCTCTCAAAATTTGATACAAAAGAAGAGTTGATAGAAGAACTTCGCAAAATGATTATTAGCCAATTAAACCCGAGAAGCTATATTCATTTTGTACATAATCCCACAAGTCAGTTATATAAACCATACAAATTTTTGGATACTCCAGATAGTAATCTTTCATTTCCACAAGAGTCCGGGTTAGTTCAAACACTGATCAATTCAGATGAAATTTTGATTATGAACCACGATGAACCTTTTAAAGAAGATTTGATTGGTGACAAGGAAATGCTGGAGTTGTTAGCAGCTGACGCATTTATTCCAATGAAGTCCAAAGGGCATTTACTCGGTTGGATATCATTAAATTTCGAAGTTAATGATTTCGCAAATATTCAGAAAAAGACGAGCAAAATTCGACCATCGATTAATGATTACGCAAATCAAATCATGAAATTGGATAATCAAATGAAATTAGAGTTGAGAGAGAAAAATTTTAATGTCTTATCAAGAATTGTTCAGGGTGTTAACTACACTTTGGATTTAGATGATATTTATGAACTCATCTTTGCTCAAACATCACAGTTAATTCAATCAAATGACTTCTTTATCATTCTGAAGGATCAGAACTCACCCAAACTTCGTTCAGTTTTTTACGTTGAAGGAGATGAACGAATTCACAACCAAGAAAATCAATTTATCCTTTTCTCCGATTCGCTGGAAGCTGATGTAATTAAGAATGGGAGAGGAGTATTGGCGAATAATTATCTGGATTATTGTAAATCAAGAAAATTGGAATCTCACTGCGAGAATGTCCATAATGCGTTGGTCGCACCGTTGAACACAGGTGATAAAACAATTGGTTGTATTTTTCTTGCAAAACGTAATTCAGAGGATGCCTTTACCAATGAGCAACTAGATTTGTTGCAATCAATTACTGATATGGTTGCTGGGGCGATTGAAAAAGCAAGATTAATGGATAAAACTCAGCATTATGCTCATCAGTTAACGGCTCTGAATGATTTGTTAAGAAAACTTTCTTCTATTATCAATATTGACGTGTTATTGAAATCCTTTCTAGATTTTTCAAATGAGTTAATCGAATTTGAGGAATCTCGATTAATCATTTTGGATGATAATTCAACGCAATTTATATATCAGGAAGTAAAAGGTGAAAAATCTTTACCTCTCAAAAATGAAAAAATTTCCTTATCTTTCAAATTGCACGAAGAGGTTTTTAACTCAAAAAATATTTTCGTTATAGATCAAAACTCATATATAGATGATGCATCATACGCATTTTACAGAAAACAAAATGTTTGGCTGCAATCGTTGATGATCATTCCTTTGGTTATTAAAGAAAATGTGTTTGGGTTTATTGAATTGATCAACCGAACCGATGATCACATTTTTTCTGAGAATGATAAACAATTGATGCAAACATTTGCTGCGCAAGCTGCGATCACCTGGGAAAATACGAGGTTGTACCAACAAACCGATCAGGAATTAGCGGATCGCGTACAGGAATTATCAACGATGCAGAAAATTGATCGTGAGTTGAATGCAAGTCTGGAAATTGAAACGACAATGGAGATAACACTTTCTTGGGCAATGAAATGGTTAAACGCTGACGCTGGATGGATTGGTTTAGTGAAAGATGAATGGATCACAGATATCAAACAGGCTGGCTTTGAAGATCAAACCAATTTTGAATTTTCCAAATCCCAACCATTGTCAATAGTAGATAATTTAAAATTTGATAATCAACTAACATCCAGAAAATTATCCGTTGATGAAATAGAGAAATTTCACCCATTAACCAAAGAACAGATATTTTCACCAATTTTCAGGGAAGATCAATTGGTAGCAGTTATCGTTTTGGAATTATTCCATGAAATTCCATTTACCAACAACGAAAAGAAATTCTTAGAACGCTTGAGTGATCACGCTTCCATTGCTTTGATGAATAGTCTATTCTATGAAGAAATTCAAAAAGCTAACTTAGCAAAAAGTGAATTTGTATCACTGGTTGCCCATGAATTGAAGAATCCGATGACTTCCATAAAAGGGTACACAGAATTGCTCACAACGGGTGCGGCTGGGGAGATTTCTGAAACACAGGATTATTTCCTATCTATAATTCGTAATAATACTGATCGTATGAATGCACTTGTTTCTGATTTAAATGATCTTACAAAAATCGAAACTGGAAATATTCATCTTGAATCTAAACCAACACGAATTGAAGATATTTTTGATGATGTTCTTCGTTCCATTTCCAAGCAAATTGACCAAAAAAATCAGACTCTGATTGTAAACATCATAAATGACGTTCCAATAATCTGGGTAGATCCAATTCGATTAACACAAATCTTGATAAACTTACTTTCAAACGCCAATAAATACACGAAAGATAATGGAAAAATTTCTCTATTTGCTGAAAAAATTAAAAGACCAGACTGCAATGGAAAATCCGATTTTATGGCTCATATTTGGGTTAAGGATACTGGTATTGGAATATCGGAAGAAGACCAGAAATTGATATTTCAAAAATTTTTCCGATCTGAGGATCAAGAGGTAAGGGCAGTTTCAGGAACCGGATTGGGTTTAAATATCACACGCAGTTTAATTGAAATGATGGGTGGTTCTATTTGGTTTGAAAGCGAGATAGAAAAAGGCACTACTTTTCATATTGTAGTGCCTTTGTTTGAAAATTAATTTACAAAATTCTGGGGTTTTCTCAGGAAAGATTGACTGGCAAATTGATTTTTGGCAGGTGATCGCTAATTTTTTCAATGGCATCGTCTGGATATTGGAAATTTTCCAAATTTCCTGCATTGTAAGCATGATAAGAAGACAAATCAAAATGTCCATGTCCGGATAAGTTAAAGAGAATTACCCTTTTTTCTCCTAATTCCTTTGCTTCTAATGCTTCATTGATTGCAACCCGGATGGCATGCGAAGATTCTGGTGCAGGAAGAATCCCTTCTGTTTGGGCGAACAATGTTGCCGCTTCGAAAACCTCCAGTTGACCAATGGATACAGCTTCAATCAATCCTGCATCAAATAAAGCGCTCAATTGCGGTGCCATTCCATGGTATCTTAATCCACCTGCGTGGATGGCTGGTGGCATAAAATCATGACCAAGTGTGTGCATTTTAACAATCGGTTCCATTTGAGCGGTGTCACCATAATCATAAGAATATATACCTTTGGTTAATGAGGGGGTGGATGAAGGTTCGACTGCTAATAACCTCGTTCTTTGTCCATTCTTCAGGTTCTCACGTAGAAATGGAAATGCAATGCCGGAGAAGTTAGATCCACCACCAACACAACCAATTACAACGTCTGGATACTCATTGGTCATATCCATTTGCTTCAAAGCTTCTTCCCCAATGACTGTTTGGTGCAATAAAACATGGTTAAGCACTGAACCAAGGCTATATTTTTTATAACCATTCGAGAGGGCAGCTACTTCAACAGCTTCAGAAATCGCGATACCTAACGAACCAGGATTTTCCGGATCATTAGCTAAGATACTTCTTCCTGTTTGGGTTTGATTGCTTGGGCTGGCAAAGACTTTTGAACCATATGTTTCCATCAAATATCTTCTTGACGGTTTTTGATCATAAGAAACTTTCACCATGTAAACTTCTAATTGCATATCAAAGAAGTTACAAGCCATGCTGAGTGCTGATCCCCACTGTCCTGCTCCTGTTTCGGTTGTAATCGCTTTTGTTCCTGCAATTTTGTTGTAATATGCCTGGGCAACTGCAGTATTGGATTTGTGGCTTCCGGAAGGTGATACACCTTCGTATTTGAAATAAATATGAGCTGGAGTTCCTAATGCTTTTTCTAATCTTCTAGCTCGTATAAGGGGGGTGGGGCGCCATAATTTATATATCTCACGAACTTCTTCCGGTATTTCAATATATCTGTCCGTACTCATTTCCTGTTCGATGATCGGCATCGGAAAGATTGCACTCAAAAATTCCGCTGTTACTGGTTCCTTTGTTTGCGGATTAAGTACTGCAGTTGGTGCTAAGGGACTATCGGCTGCGATATTGTAAAAATGAGTAGGGATATCATTTTCACTAAGCATAAAACGGGTTTGTGTTGACATGGTTTCCTCCAAAAATGAATGTATTTTTTTTGCGAAAGCATGTATTAAACAAAAAAACAGCATTCGCCTGAGGACGAACGCTGAGTCCGTGGTGCCACCTCTATTAGGTTGACTTTAATCAAAAATCCCTTTGTGAAACAAAGGGAATAAAAGCCAGCCTCACTCTTTCGGGTACAGCCTGTTGCGATACCCTTTACCCTGATAACGGTGGCAATTCCGGCGCGCGCTATTTGAATGTTCGTTCACCCTGCAACTCTGAGGTCCATTTATTAATGTTGTTCGGGCAACTTTTCACCTACTGTTGCTCTCTGGTCCGACTAGACATTAACTACTCGTCCTCTTCATCGTCTTTGTAATTATTCGATTATTAGGTAAGATTATAAGGCGAAAAAGATTTTTGTCAATGTTTGGTTTATTCATAATTCAATTATGAATAAATAATTTGATAGAGAAGATGTTGAGGGTGAATGATAACGGAAAATTTTTGGAATAGTGGAATGACCTCTGAAGAGTATGTTTCTCAAATGAACACTTACCAGAAGGAAATGTTGCAACGAATTAAAGACTTACGTATTACCTCCGCTGAGTTTGATCGAGTGAGAAATATTGATCAAGGGCGAAAGCTATTGGTGCTGACAGAGGCCTGGTGTAAAGACAGCCTGATGAATTTACCGATTATTATAAAAATTGCGGAAGCTTCGGAGAAGATTGAATTAAGAATATTTGATAGAACAAACAATGAAGAGTTAACTACTTATTTTAAATCAGAAGGATTGAGCAATATCCCAATTTGTTGGATCATGAACGAAGATTTTTCCACACGTGGACATTGGGTGGAAAGACCCAAAAAAGCCTACCGTTTGATAGAAGAATGGATAAAAGCCCACCCGGAATTACAAACAATTGATAATGATCCATCCTTGACACCTGAAGCAAAAACAGAAAAAAAATATCCTATCACTGCAAAACTACTCGATGAGATGTGGAATTGGTACGATACTGAATTGCAATCTGAAACAATTAAGGAAATTTATAAAATATTAGTCTGAGTCTGATTGCGCATAGTTAATTAATCTGACTAATTTCAGAAAAGTATTCATTTTCGATTGATTGCCAGGTTTCAGCAGAATTATGTCGTATGAGGTAGGCAGAAAATGGACTTACCTTCTTTATTTCGTCAGCCATCCTTTGGGCAATTCTTCTTACTGAAAAATGCGCGTTTGGGGCACTGCGTAAATTTAAAAGGTGATCGAGGCTTCTCAGGTTCGCTTTAAGTAATAACCGTCGATTATAGCCGTTCGGTACAATGTAACTGGCAACCTCTTTATTCCATTGTGCGATTTCTTTGTAAGTTTGATCAGCAATTTTCATTGCTTCATGATATTCTTTTTCGAATCCAGCTTCAACAACTGTTTTTGGCACTGCATAACCAATTAATGTGGATAGCTTTTGGGTTGTTTGGGACATCATTCGGTGTCTTTTCAGTTCGAAATAAGCACCCTGGTCCATAATGAGATCAAATGTATAGGAAGCATATTCGAGTTCGCGAACAGGTATGTCAAATTTGTTTATATCTTTGGTTATATTTTTAACAAGAGCTTCAATTTGTTGAACACTCAAATTTAGAACATGTTCATAGATATCTTCATAACTCAACTGACTGTATTTATACAAAAGGCTCGCGACGACCTTTTTTTCCATATCTTGTTCAAAATGGACGAGGTTACACCAATCTGAATTTTCTGAATGGTTTGTGATCGTATTCGCTTCAGTATTAAATTCCTGCGCTACCCTAATCCAATAAGGAACCTCATCTGCATATTTAACTAATGTTGGTACATTAATTTTCGAAACCTGTTTAATCTCTTTTCCCATCGTTTGAACTTCATCTAATGGATGAGAAAGCATTTTTTTAATGGCATGTTCAAGTGCTCTCGCATTGATTGTCATTCCGACGTTGGCTAATGCCGATGCTGGTAATAAAAATCGGCAAACATCAACATAATCTGATCGAATTCTTCTTTCCCAGGCTGAATCTGATTCGCCAGTTTTTTGAGGATTTCGTTTTTCGATTTCTTTGCGAATGATTGGTAACGATTTCTGATAGGTTTGAAATAAAAACTGATTTGTTTTCAAATATTTTTCTTTTAAATCAGGTTGTTCATCTAGTTCCTTAGGAATATAAAAATTGTTTTCATCCCATTTTTGGTATCGGGTTGATTTCTCAGTATACGATGCCAGGCGATTGCTTTCTAAACATTCAACCGCTAATCTGGAAACATTTTCAACAGCTATATGCAAAACTGCATGTTCGGCAACAGAAGCATGTCCATACCCAACAACCCATTTTTCGTGAAATTCAGCCGATTTTTCATCGGTTAATTCATCAGCAATTTGTTGGAATGTTTGTGGGGAACGAGATGTTTTGGCAAAAGTAACAGCGATTGTTTCTGGGGTTAGATCGTGGGGATCAAGTAAATAGACCTGTCGGTTTACTGACATGTTTTAAAATCTCCTCGGATTGTTTTGCATCTTTTTGTATTTGTTGGATTAATAATTCAACTGATTCGAACTTTTTTTCATTACGAGTTTTCTCAACAAAATGTAATTTTACCTGATAATCGTAAATGTCCTGAGAAAAATCATGAATGAAGGTTTCCACTATGGGTTGATCTGTCTGGTTTTCAAATGTCGGCCTTACACCAACGTTGGTAACCGATGGATAAACTTTTTTGCCAATTTCAATCCAGGTTGCATAAACTCCTGTACTAGGCAGCAATTTGCCTTTCCAAATTTCCAGGTTGGCTGTTGGAAATCCAATTTTTCTGCCACGAGAATCACCATGGGTTATTGCTCCATGAATTGAATAATAACGATTTAAAGCAAGGGTTGTTTGAGGGAAATTACCGTCTAGAATCCAATTTCTGATTTGAGAAGAAGATACCTTTTCGCCGTCATTCTCTAAATGTTGAAAATCAACAATTGTGAATCCTTTTTCTTTTCCAATCTCATGCAAAACAGGGATAGATCCACTACGATTTTTACCTAATGCGAAATCAACCCCTAACCAAAATTGCTTTACAGGGTATTCGTTCAGAACAATATCCAGAAATTGCTCTGGGGTATATTTCGCCATCTCTTTATTGAATTTAAGACATAGTACATAATCAATCCCTAAATCATGAAAGATTTGTTCTTTCTCATCAGGGCTGGAGATATAAAAAGGCATCGGGATAGATTTTAAGACAACGACTGGATGTGGGTGAAATGTTACAACAAGTGTTTTAGCATTATTCTTCCTGGCTTGCTTTACCATGGAAGAAATTAAATATTGATGGCCAATGTGCACACCATCAAATGCACCGATTGTTGCGTAAATGACCTGGTTGTTTTTAGGTTTGATGTTTTCGATGTGATCCATAAACCTGGAACCTTCTATTAGCAGAACTTATTATGCAAAAACTTTCTTTGGTTGCCATTCCATGGTTTCTTGATCTAATTCAAGTAATCCAATTAATTCACCATCTTCACTGATTGCTCGAGCCAAAGCCCCAACACCTGGTTCTGCAGGAATTCTTCTGCCATGACGAACGATATCAAGTTCTTCTGAAGAAAGTTCAATAGCAGGCCAATCGGATAAAGCTTCTGCAGCAGGTATAAGATATTTTTCCCAGGTATTATCTTCAAAGGATTCTTTTAATTTACGCAATGGAACAGCATCACGCAATGTAAATCGTCCTGATCTAGTTCGGCGAAGACCGATCAAATGTGCTCCACACCCTAATTTTTCACCTAAATCATGGGCTAATGACCGGACATAAGTCCCTGAAGAACAGAAAACATCAATGACTGCTTCTGGCGGTGCCCATTCCAGTAATTCAAGGTTATAAACATTGATTATTCTTGGATCTAAATCAACTTCTTCACCATTGCGGGCCATATCATATGCATGACGACCCTTTACTTTTACTGAAGAATAGGGTGGGGGAACTTGTTCTATTTCCCCAACAAATGATTGTAAGACATCGTCAAACTGTTTTTCGGAAATATCCACCGAAGTTGTTGATAATACACGTCCATCTGCATCATAGGTATCTGTGGTGGTACCAAGTTGGATCACTGCTTGATAGCGTTTATCTGATGCTGACACATATTCACTTAATCGAACAGCTGGCCCGACCAGAATAACCAATACCCCAGATGCACGCGGATCTAAAGTACCTGTATGACCAGCTCTTCGAATATTTGTCCCTTTCCTGACCACCTGTACAACATCATGTGATGTCATCCCGATGGGTTTATCAATAACAATTACGCCACTTATTAAATTTTTATTTTCCATTTTTTACTCCCCAGAATGGATAAAATTTTGTCTTTTTCATTTCCATTATTTTAATTCATCCAATAATTTTTGAGTTTTACGAATTACAATAGTTTGTACTTCATCTAAAGTTCCATGCATTTCAACACCCGCTGCTGCTGGATGACCGCCACCACCTAAGGATTGAGCTAATTGAGAAATATCTACTCCAGATTTTGCTCGCCAGGAAACTTTTACACTGCCGTTTGCTTGTTCAACAAAGAGGATACTAACAAGAATTTCTTGAATACTGGATAAAACGGTATTCAAATCGGCATCATCGTTACCATTGTATCCTGCTTCTTTTCTGTCTCCAATTAATAACGTTGTCCAGGCTATTTCATTTTCTTTCTTTAATCTTTTTAATGCAGCTCCCCAATAAACTATTTGTTCATAACTTTTGTTAATTAACGCTTCCTGATAAATTTCAGGTAAATTTGCTCCTTTGTCGATTAGCTTTGCAGCAATCCTCATCGCTTTGGAGGACATATTTGAGGTTCGAAAACCTATAGTATCTGTAATCAATCCAGTTAGGAGCAATGATGCTGTGATTTGATCGATTTCTAAACCCCAATCTTCAAGTTTCTCAGCCAAAATAGCGCAGGTTGCAACCGAATCTGGATCATTATAATTGTACTTTCCATACATCGTGTTTGTGACATGGTGGTCAATATTTAGAATAATTTGTCGATTTTTAAACACACCACCAGACCGTTCTAAATCAGAAGTATCCAAACTGATGGTGAGATCGAAATTTCTATCTTTCGGAACCGATTTTTTCACCAGATTTGAACCGTGAAGATAGTGAAAATTCGAAGGTACACCATCACTCAATACCATTAAAACTTTTTTTCCGGCTTGTAAAAAGGCATTACCCAGACCTAACAAGGAACCTAATGCATCACCATCAGGACGAATGTGAGCTGCTATTAATACTGATTGAGCATTGGAAAATAAAGCTTTTATTTCATCATTCGTTGGCAGTGGCATCGGTATTATCATCCTCAATGGTTTTATTTGGATTGTTTTCTTCTTCCTCACGAATCGTTGCTAGCAATTGTTCAATTCTATCCGCTCGTTCCGGGGTTGGATCCCAAAAAAATCTTAATTTTGGAAAAGAACGTAGTTCAATACGCATTGAAAGTAATTTTCTTATGTAACTGCTTGCACTTTCAAATCCTTGTAAGATTTCCTTCGATCGATCGCTACCTTCCAGAGCAGAAACATAGATTGAGGCGAACGCAAGTTCACGATCCACTTTTACATCTGTAATTGTTACGCCAATCAGTCGAGGATCCTGTAATTCCTGGCGAACCAGCATATCGGAAATTTCTTGTTGAATTCTATCACCGATGCGAGTTAGTCTTAATTTTGACGGCATATTTCACCTCGCTTTCTATGCTGCAGTCGATAATTCACGTGTAAAGCACAGGATTGTGTCACCGACTTCAAAATCATTGAATCCTTTCAATCCAATGCCACACTCAAAACCAGTGCGTACTTCTCGAACATCATCTTTTTCATGTTTCAATGAGCCAATCTCACCTTCATGAATGACTTCATCGTCGCGTACAACCCTAGCTTTGGCATTTCTACGGAATTCACCGGAGGTAATTTTACAACCTGCAATTGCACCAATTTTCTGTATTCTAAAAATTGCCAAAACCTCAGCTTTTCCGATCACAACATCTTCATATTCGGGTTCCAGCATACCTTTTAACGCTTTTTCGACATCTTCAATAAGGCGGTAGATGATTTTGTACAGCCGTATAGATACACCTTCTGTTTCTGCCATGCGTTTTGCCGCAGCATCTGCAGCTACATTAAAACCGACGATAATAGCAGAGGATGCACTGGCTAACATCACATCATTTTCACCAATATTTCCCGTTTCTGCATGCAGAATGTTAATAGAGATGTTTTTACTGGCTAAATCATTTAGAGAATTCATGATGGGTTCAACAGAACCTTGCACATCGGCTTTGATAATTAATCTCAGTTCTTTTTCTTCACCGGATTGTACCTTGCTGAATAATTCTTCTAAGGTTGCTTTTGGTAAAGAGTATTTAGAATCCTTTTGAGCTTGTTTTCTTGCAGAAACAATCGTTTGAGCTTCTTTGGCTGAACCGACTACACGGAAAATATCACCAGCTTGTGGAACATCATTCATTCCCATAATGAGGATTGGTGTGGATGGTCCTGCTTTGCGAATTGGTTTACTTTTAAAATCAAACATGGCTCGAATTCTGCCATATGAACTACCAGCTACAATAATATCCCCTGAGTTTACTGTGCCGTTCTGGACTAATAAAGTAGCCATTACACCTTTGGTTTTATCAATTTCCGCTTCAATAACGGAACCAATCTTTTTTCCATTAGGATTTGCCTTAATTGTCATTCCTTCAGCGGTTAATAGAATCGCTTCCAGAAGATCTTCAATCCCGGTACGTTGTTTGGCCGATACAGGGACAATCATCGTATCACCATCCCAATCATCCGGAACAAGACCATTCTCAGATAGTTGCTTTTTCGCAAAGTCCGGATTAGCATCTGGTCGATCAATTTTATTTAAGGCTACGATAATCGGAACACGGGCGGCCTTGGCATGAGCAATTGCTTCTTTTGTTTGAGGCATGACGCCATCATCAGCTGCTACAACCAAAATAACAATATCAGCTCCTTGCGCACCACGTGAACGCATTGCCGTAAAAGCGGCATGACCAGGTGTATCCAGAAAAGTAATTAATTGTCCTTTGTGTTCCACTTGATAAGCGCCGATATGTTGTGTGATTCCACCTGCTTCACCACCGGCAACATTGGTGTGTCGGATTGCGTCTAATAAGGTAGTCTTACCATGATCAACATGGCCAAGGATCGTTACAACTGGAGGGCGGTTAACCAATTCTTTTGGATTTTCATCCAAGATCATTTGACGCCACATTGGCACTTCACCAATTTCAGGAATTTCTTCTTCTTCATAGGTTTCGGCTGTTGCTTCAAAACCAAGCTCTGAGGCAACAATTGCAGCTGTATCAAAATCTACCTGTTGATTGATATTTGCCATAACACCATTGGTCATCAAGACTTTGATAACCTGAATTGGGCTGGTTTCCATTATTTGTGCCAGATCCCTTACCGTAATACTATTCGGTAATACTATTGTTTTTATATTTTCGCTCATTTCGCACCTCCAACGCTATTTTGCACAAATGTGTCAAACTCATTATGAGCCAAGGATTGCTGTGCGCTGTTCGAGCCGTTTCTAAAAATCGTTTCAGCTAAAACAACTACATTGTTTATCCATCTTGCTCTTCTTCTTCAATTTCCGGCAAGTTCTGCATAAATTCCAGTAAGATTTTCCGGTCATTGTCATTTAATTCAGTTTTTAAGGCGTTAGCAAGTTTTCCTTTGATGGCAGCTTGCCAACATTGTTTTTGATCGTGAATATATGCTCCGCGGCCAGGTAGTTTTCCTGTTTCATCAATTACGATCCCTGTGTCGGTGCGAACAATCCGTATCAATGTTCGCTTTTCATGAATCTGTTTGCATCCAACACAGGTCCGTTTTGGAATATGTTTTGGCTTTCTACCTTTTGCTTTCTTCACCATCATGTTTTTCTTGTGAATTGCTTTTCTATTCCCAATCTAATCCATCATCACGTTTATGGATTTTGCGGTAAATCAAGACATCTTCCTCGTCATCGTATTCAACTTTGACGTGTTTTTTCTTTTTCTTGTCTTTCTTCTTGGCGGATTTCTTTTGACCACCAATTTCCTCTTCTTCATCTTCAACAAAATTAACATCGATGTTTGTTGCTTGCAAAGCAAACAATTCGTCAAAAGAGAGTTCTTCTTCGGGAGATGATTCTTCTTCTTCTTCTTCTTCAACAGGTTCTTCATCAATGATTGTTTCAACATCTGCCACAATATCTTCGACTACTGCAAGTTCTGGTTCCACTTCTGCTTCCGGAAGTTCGATCTCAGGTTCTTCGGATGTTACTTCTTCTGGAACTTCGACTTCCTCTACTTCTTCTGTTACAGCAACCGATTCTGATTCATCAACAGCTTCTTCTTTAACTTCGCTTTCTGCCAATTCTGCTGCTAATTTTTCTGGTAATGAAATCATTAAATCTTGTATTGATTTCATTGCTTTCGGGCCGACGCCGTTCAATCTCAAAATGTCATCTGGTGCCTGTAACATACGAATTACAAGCTCAGAAATAGTATTGTAGCCAGCTTCCTGGAGGATGTAATTTACATGTTCAGGTAATCCTGAATCAAGAATGTTTGCTTCAAAATAGCTGGGCGGAATTTGTGCATGTAATGCATTCAAGCGGCTCTTTTCAGCTGCTTCTTCTTCTCTACTGCGAATAAATGTGCGAGTTTCAACACGTTCAACAAATTTATTCAAGAAATCATAACTTTCCATATTTAAGATGCCACCAGCGGATTTTTTCGCAAGCAGTTCTTCGACCTTGACCATATTCTCTTTTTCGTTTTCAGCCATTTCAATCAAGGCTTCGTCTTTTTGTAGTCGATATAAGGCATCGCTGGAAGCTTCTTGCACACTCTTAATGTCAATTCGCCATCCGGTTAGCTTTGCAGCCAGCCGTGCGTTTTGACCATCTCTACCGATTGCCAGACTTAATTGATCTTCTGGAACAACGACGGTTGCGGTTTTTCCACCTTCAGCGTAATCATTGAGATAAACGCCACTTACCTTCGCTGGACTAACTGCTCTGGCAATAAATTGTGCGGGATCCTGATGCCATTCAATCACGTCAATTTTTTCATCATGTAATTCACGGACAATTGCCTGAATTCTTACACCACGCAATCCAACACATGCACCAACAGGGTCAATGCCAGATTGAGTAGCTGATACAGCTACTTTTGCACGTTGACCGGGTTCGCGAGTGATCGAACGAATTTCAACAATCCCATGATAAATTTCAGGCACTTCGGTTTCTAATAACCTTCTCAGGAAATTGCGATGAGTTCGTGAAAGTAGAATTTGTGGTCCCCTATTACTGTCTTTCACTTCTGCCACAAGAGCGCGTACACGATCGTGAACATGAAAACGTTCACCAGGGATCATGTCTTTGCGAAGCATGGTGCCTTCGGCTTTCATTTCAAGCCCAATGGTTAAACCCTGAGCGTTGCTTGCCTGCACAACGCCTGAGATAATTTCGCCAATTTGATCGGCATAATGATCCAATTGAGCCTGTCGTTCCGCATCTCTGATCCGTTGTTGAATCACCTGACGAGCGGTTTGAGCAGCTACACGACCGAAATTCTTGGGTGTACTCTCAACCGAAACCATCATACCAAGTTCAGCTTCGCTATTGAAACGACGAGCTTCCTCGAGATCGACTTCGGTTCGCTCATCCTGAACATCTTCAACAACTTCTTTTTCAGCAAAAATGGTAACTTTTCCAGTTTCCATATCGACTTTTGCATCAATAATTTGAGCAGTCGATGCATTTACCGATCGGCGGTAGGCAGAAACCATTGCTGATTCTAGCGCTTTGATTATTATTTCACGCGGAAGTCCTTTTTCTTCCAGCACCTCATTGAAGGCAAGGGTAAATTCATTTCTCATTTCTTTGCTTTTCTCCCACAAAAAATTACTTTCTAAACAAGAAAAGTGGGGGTCTCCCACTTTCGTCGAGGTCTTCTAAATTCCGTAATGCAATAGACATTTTATCATAATCATTTAGCTTGATCAAGGTTTTTATACAGGATAACGTTCACTTATTTCAAAAATTTCCTATAGAATGAATAAAATGGTGATTTTCTCCTGATTTTGGAGTTTTGGAGGGTTTGATGTCTGATTTTTTATGGTGGCGGGATGGGGTGATTTACCAAATTTATCCAAGATCATTTATGGATAGTAACAATGATGGAATTGGAGATTTACCTGGGATAACAAAAAAATTAGATTATTTGGTGGATTTAGGCATTGATGCTATTTGGCTTTCCCCTGTTTATCCCAGTCCAGATGCAGATTTTGGTTATGATATCTCGGATTATTGCGAGATTGACGAAAAGTTTGGTGGGATGAAAGCATTTGATGAATTCATTCATCAAGCCCATACCCGGAACATAAGAGTGATCATGGATTTAGTAATAAATCACACCTCTGATCAACATTCTTGGTTCCAACAATCCCGATCCTCCAAGACCAACGAATATCGGGATTGGTACATTTGGAAAGGGAAATCTGAAAGGAATAAATTGCCTAATAACTGGCAATCACGCTTTGGGGGAAGCGGTTGGGAATGGGATCCAACAACTGAGGAATTTTATTTCCACATGTTTGCTAAAGAACAACCTGATTTAAATTGGAGTAATCCAAAAGTTGTGGAAGCTATTCTTGACATGATCAAATTCTGGTTGGAGAAAGGTGTGGATGGATTCCGTTTGGATGTATTCAATGCATATTACAAAGATGAAAAGTTTAGAAACAATCCCTTTAAATTAGGATTACCAAAATTTGACCAACAAAAACACATCTACGATATAGACCAACCACAAATGTTTCATTTCCTGAAGGAGTTTAGAGCATTATTAGATTCATATCCAGAGCGTTATGCAGTAGGTGAAACATTTATGGGAGATTTCAAAACATCTGCGCATTATATGGGAAATAATGCCTTACACGCAGCTTTTGAATTTTCATTTTTGAATAGTCGTTATAAACCAGCAAATTTTTATCAGGCGATTCAACAATGGGAGGATGAACTTGCACAGGTAGGATGGCCATGCTATGTTTTGAACAATCATGATGTGATTCGTTCAGCTTCTCGCTACACAAAAAGTGAAGATGATGGCCGTTTGAAAGTACTAGCAACTTTAATGTTGACAGTACGTGGTACTCCATTTATGTATTATGGCGAAGAAATTGGTATGCGAGACATCCCTATTAATAAAAAATCTGATGTTTTGGATCCAGTTGGAAGAGTATTTTGGCCATTTTACAAAGGAAGAGATGGTTGTCGCTCACCCATGCAATGGAATGCGGACAAAAATGCAGGATTTTCAAAAGAAATCCCTTGGTTACCTGTTCATGATAATTTCCCATGGCGAAATGTTGCTAAACAGACTAATGATCCGAAATCTCTTCTGAATTTTTACAAGAAATTATTGAAGATCAGAAAAGAGTATCCAGTATTTCAGAATGGGATGTATATGCCATTGACATATGATCCAAAAAAAATACTGGCCTATATTAGACAATCAAATGATCAAATTGCTTTAATTGCCCTTAATTTTAACAAAAAAGAAGTGGCTTTGGTTTTGAGCTCGCAGTTGTTAAAAGATGATTGGAAATTATTGATATCCAATAAACGCGATACAGTTCCTAAGATTTTTGATCGAAAAATAACCTTATTTGGAAATGAGGCAATGGTATTGCTAAAACAGGACCATCAATTTTCTGAATGAGCTGGATCGATTTCAATTTCGTTTGTAGATTTGAGATCAAATCCTACACCAATTTGCTCTCCTGCTTGTTTTAGAGATTTCACCACTTCCTCAAGTAGGGGAATACCCTCTTTGTGATAGCATTCACTCAATTCAAACTCTTTTTCACCGTGAATATAAATTCGGTCATGACCAACTGCTTTTTCTGCTGTTTTCAATTGTTGAAATAAATTATCTAAATCTTGTTTAAATTCTTGTGGATCTCGAAAAGCGTCCAATCGCATCGCTGCAAAAAAGTGTCCTACATTTGCATTCGCTGCTTTGCTGGGGTCTGCAACATTTCTTCCAAAACCTGCGCCAGACAGCACGCCAGAAAAAATATCTACCCAGAGTGCTAAGCCATAGCCTTTGTATCCACGTAAAATTTCAGGTCCACCTAAGGGAAATAAGGCACCACCGTTTAGAACTTCTTTAGGATTGGTGGTAGATCTTCCTTCTGCATCGATTGCCCATCCATCAGGTATTGATTTTCCCGCTTTATCAAAGACTGTTACTTTTCCAATGGGAACGATGCTGGTCGCCATATCCAGAACAAATGGTTTCTCGTGTAAAGCTGGTGCTGCAACCGCAATGGGATTAGTTCCTAGCAAACGTTTCCTTCCAAATGTTGGCGCTACCAATGGTTGTGCATTTGTGAAGCTTATCCCTATCATGTCGTGTTGTAATGCCATCATGGCATAATAACCGGCAATACCATAGTGGTTACTGTTACGAACAGTAACCATTGCAACCCCTGAGGTTTTGGCTTTCTCAATGCAGAGCAGCATTGCATCTTTTCCGGCGACCTGGCCAAGTCCATTTTTGGCGTCGATGGCAAGTGATGCAGGACTTTCACGAATGATTTCATTTTCAGCTAGCGGGTTGATTAATCCTTTTTGCAATCGACTGCCATAGTAGGTTTGTAAGCGGATTATTCCGTGTGAGCTAACACCGCGTAAATCAGCGGCTTGAAGGATTTCTGCAGTGATTTCAGCTCGATCTTTTGGAACCCCTAACTTAACAAAAAACTGCACCATAAAGTCAAATAAATCTTTCGCCTGATAAACAAATGCTTTTGCCATTCTGACCTCTTTCCCGAATTTACAATTTCAGTTTAGCATTAAATAAAGATAGACTCATCGACTTGTTTAAGGATCAATCGATAACAGAAAAAATCCATTGGGTTTTATTTCCAATGGATTCTTGTATCTAATTATCCTAATTTATACGTCCAGATTTTGGACAGATAATGCGTGTGTTTGGATGAACCTTGTTCTTGGTGGAACCGCCTGACCCATCAACATGTCAAAGGTGAGGTCTGCCTGAGCTGCATCCTCAATGGACACCTGTAATAAGGTGCGATTTTCTGGGTTCATGGTGGTGTCCCACAATTGTTCTGGGTTCATTTCACCAAGACCTTTGTAGCGTTGGAGGCCAACTTTGTCAGGGTTCACACCGAGGTCTTTGATGATTGTTTCTTTTTCTTGTTCTGTGTATGAATAAAATTTCTGATTTCTGTGAGAAATTAAATACAATGGGGGTTGAGCGATGTATAAATGGCCATTTTCAATAAGTTTTGGCATATAGCGGAAGAAAAAGGTGAGTAATAATGTGCGAATGTGGCTTCCGTCAACATCTGCATCAGTCATGATGATAATGCGATGGTAACGTAAATTCGACAAATCAAAACTTTCGCCAATGCCAACACCAAGGGCTGAAATCATCGCTTTTATTTCTTCATTGGATAAAATTTTATCCAAACGAGCACGTTCAGTATTCAAGATCTTTCCACGTAATGGTAATATCGCCTGGAATTGGCGATCACGACCCTGTTTGGCTGATCCACCTGCGGAATCTCCCTCCACAATATAAATCTCTGATTGGATTGGATCGCGTGAGGAGCAATCTGCCAGTTTTCCTGGTAATGTCATTGATTCCAAAGCTGATTTACGAATGACCAAATCACGGGCTTTTCTTGCTGCATCTCTTGCACGGGCAGAAGTTAAACATTTCTGCACGATCGCTTTACCTGCATTTGGATTTTCCTCTAAAAATTCGGCAAAACCTTCTGTGATCACTTGTTGAACTGCGGTTTGTACCTCAGGATTCATCAATTTGACTTTGGTCTGTGATTCAAATTGAGGATCTGGGACTTTTACACTGACGATTGCTGTCAGACCTTCGCGTGTATCATCACCGGAAAAGTTTGGATCATTCTCTTTAATCAATTGGCTTCTTCTCGCATAATCATTGATAACACGCGTCAGTGCCGTTCTCAAGCCAGTCATGTGTGTTCCACCATCAATTGTGTTGATGGTGTTGGCAAAAGAATAAACAGATTCAGCGTAAGCATCCGTGTATTGCAGGGCAGTTTCCACGCTGATACCATCGATCTCTTTTTCCACAAAAAATACTGGATGTAAGTTTTCGCGATTGCGGTTGATGTAACGAACAAAAGAAATAATACCACCATCAAAATAATAGGTAGCTTCCCGATTTGTACGTTCATCGGTAAGACGGATTTTTACTTTTCGTGTGACAAAGGCCATTTCACGAAATCGTTGTGATAAAGTTTCAAAGCGAAAATCGATCTCGTCTTTAAAAATTTCCCGATCAAATTTAAAGGATGTCTTTGTTCCACTTTTGTTGGGATCACACTCACCGATCATTCTTACCGGTGCGAGGGGAATCCCTTTATTGTATTCCTGAAAATACATCTGGCCATTCTGGTAAACAGTAACTCTGAACCATTCAGATAAAGCATTTACTGCTGAGGCACCAACACCATGAAGACCACCTGAAACTTTGTAACTACTGTGACCAAATTTTCCGCCTGCGTGTAAAACGGTATGAACCAATTCCAAAGCAGAAACCTGCTTTTCTGGGTGGATATCTACCGGAATACCTCGACCATTATCGCATACAGAAATACTGCTGTCTGCATGAATTTCGATGCTGATATCGTCACAATATCCTGCTAAAGCTTCATCGATCGAATTATCTACAATTTCATAAACAAGATGATGCAAAGCTTTGATATCTGTTCCACCAACGTACATACCTGGGCGACGGCGAACTGCTTCAAGGCCTTCAAGTACCTGTATGTCTTTTGCACCATATGATGAGTTATTATTGTTATTGGACTGTGCCACAAATCCTCCTAGACCAAACAATATTGTTGGTCAAACTTTCTTAATATTCTTAATTCTTTCCAAAACTTCATTCGTCCATTCACTACTTTTTTGATAATAAATAAAACTCGCCGCAATTAAAGCAGTGTAAATGAATGCATGGCCTGTTATACCGACCAAGGTTAACCAGGAATCGGTTGGTGCTGCAATCCATAACAAATCCAAACCCTGAGCAATTAATATCGCTGCTAAAAGAAACATCCCGGTTCCTGGCAGATAAGATCGCACAACCCTGATTGAATATAGAATTGATTGAATTATTCCCATGTTTTTCGCGAAAACGCCATGTGGAGAAAAAATTAATGGGATGATTAGCCAAATTAAAATAAATGTTGAAAACAAAAAAACAATTTGTGATAAAACCGGACTGAATAAAGAGAAAAGAGATACTACAAAAAGAACCGGAAAAATGAGTATAACGATTATCAAGAGCAACAACAAAGCTAATCCCAATCCTTTTACTATTTTTTTGGTTAATATCTCAAATGTAAATGCTTCATTTTTATTGGAAGTACTAAAGGCAATTGCGCTCAAATAAACGCTACCCAGTACCAACCCAATCAAAAATAAAAATATGCTGATTAAACCAATGGCTGCAAATGAATCAACATCCAGAATAGTCGGTGAACCGATAGGCGTTTTTTCAATTCCTTGACCGGACAACAAGCTGGGGATGCCAATAGGGAATGTGGAAATGTTGTTAACCAAATTAATTCGGGCAAGCATTGTTTCAATTTCCACCAAGGACGATTCCAGCAACTGTTCCAATTCCGCATTGTTGTAGGCTATCATTGTTTGAATCGTCTGAGCATAAATGGGCTTGAGAAATTTCTCAAGTTTTATTTGCGGCCCAAACCAGATTAATAAGTCTAACCCTAATGGAAATAAAATCAGACCAAGGTGATTGGCAACTGTGTTAAAACCTGCCAAAAGTGTTGGAATTAATCGGGGTGGAACCAGTTTTGTATTTTCAATTTTTGTATTCATTCAACCCCTAATTTTACCATAGAAACTATTCGTTTTTTGGTTATTTGTTCTAAATAAGCTGGTATTATATGTGAATTCTCGTTAGAATTGAAGTATGAATAAAGGCAATTCATTTCCGGATTTAAATCGCTTGAGCATTATTTCATCTGTGATTATTTTGGCTTATTCTCTGGTTCCATTTGTTCAAATACCAACTCAAACATTAGCAATTCAATTGCCTTTTGCCGTATTTGATTTTAGTTTTGATTTTGCAACCATCGTATCAATTTTGGTTGCTATATTGGCTGCATTTGGCTCAGATTGGTTAATTCAGTCCCATCCTAACCGTAAGGATTATTCATTGGTCAGGCACGGATTAACGCCCGCTTTGACAGCGTGGGTAATCGGTGTACCCTTATCTTTCCTTGAGGTTGGCATTGAGTGGTGGGTGGTCGTTGGTTTAGGTGGGCTGTTGTTAGTTTTTGTTTTAGTAGCAGAATATCTAGTTGTTGATACGAATAGTCCATCACACACTCCTGCCAGCCTTGGTTTAACAGTCATTTCTTTCGCATTGTTTCTAGTTTTAGCGATTGCACTTCAGGCGTCGGGGGTTAGGTTATTTTTGATATTTCCTGCATTAACAATTACATTGTTGTTTTTGGTTGCAAGAAGTATTTATCTTAGAACTTCTGGAGATTGGAATTGGTTCTGGTCTGCTGGTATTGCTTTTTTTGTTGGACAAATTGTGTTGGGGTTGCATTACCTCCCTGTTCAGCCGTTGAGTTTCGGATTAATAATTGTAGGGATCGCGTACCCTTTGACCCTCCTGGTAGTTTCATACAAAGAAAATAAACGAGGGATATCCTTATTTGTTGAACCAGTAGTATTATTTGTTATATTAAGTTTAATGGCAATTTTTACCAATGGATAAATTAAAGTTACCAAAACAAATCGCACAACAAATTATTCAATATTTCATAGATCATTTACCTGAGGAATCTTGCGGGATTCTGGCTGGTCAGAATGACATTGTGACAAATAACATTCCTATCACCAATCAAGCCCATTCCCCAGTGAGATACTATATGGAGCCAATTGAATTATTCAAGGCTCTTGAATTTATTGACGAGGAAAAGTTAACATTATTAGCAATTTATCATTCCCATCCAATTGGTCCTGGGTGGCCATCTGAGACCGATATCAAAGAATTTTTATACCCAGGTGTAGCAACAATTATTGGTTTTACAGAGAATGTTGAATGGTGCCTAAAAGGATTTATAATTAAGGGTGACAAATTTGATGAAATTGATTTAGTTGTAATAGAAGATTCGTAACGAACAAATTATTTGGTGTTTAAGTAAATAGAAAAATTTGAGGGAACAATGGTTGAGGTTTGGAATATCATTCTCGTATTAGTTTTGGCTTATTTGATGGGCTCTATCCCATTTGGATTTTTAGTAGTTAAAATTATCAATGGTCGTGATGTGCTTAAAATTGCATCGGGAAGAACGGGTGGAACCAATGCGATGCGCGCTGCTGGTGTTGGAGCTGGTGTGATAACAGCTGTTCTTGATGTGTTAAAAGGTGCTGGAACTGCCTGGGTAGTGAGTTGGTTAGCCCCTCAGATGCCCTGGGTCCAGGTTGGTGCTGCATTGTTAGCCATTATCGGTCACAATTATTCAATTTTCTTAATTCATCGAAAAGATGGAAAATGGGCATTAAGAGGTGGTGCTGGTGGGGCAACTGCTTTAGGTGGAGCAATTGCATTGTGGAACCCAATCGCATTTATCATTTTACCCATTGCTATTATTGTTTATCTGTTCATTGGCTATGCTTCTGTAACCACTATGAGTATTGCCTTTATCACTATGGTTGTTTTTATCATCAGAGCAATCATGGGCTTATCCCCTTGGGCATATGTACTTTATGGGGCTTTAGCATTGTTTGTTCTGGTGTGGGCTTTACGACCAAATTTAAAAAGACTCAAGGAAGGTACTGAACGAGTCGTTGGATTTAGAGCCAAGTGGTTGAAGAAAAAAGTCTTTCAGGAATAAAAAAAAGCCGAAAGGCTTTTTTTTATTCGTCTACAATATCATCATCAAAATCATCATATGGGGAATCAATCAGGTCGATGCCTTCTTCAGTAGCATATTGATTGAGTAACCATCTGACATTGTTTTTGTGCAAGGAATCTCCTAAACCACCTAATAAAACCCGGCTTTTTCCGCAACTTTCCACATCAATAGAAGCAGCAGCTCTTAATGGGTATTTATTATTTACGGCAGCACGTACTTTTGTTTTTAATGTATTCAAATAATCAATATTCTGTTGTATCGTATCTTCAATTTCGCCCCGAAGAATAATATCTCCATGTCCCTGAATAATATTTTCTAACCCCATGGTGGTGAAAGTTTTTAAGGTTTGGATTAGTTTTTCAATGTCACCCTGGATAAAGTAAGGAATAGGTAAAAATGCATCGGCTGCAAACAATACTCTATCTTCCTCTATCAGTACTGAAATTCCATCTTCACTATGTCCTGGCGTAGGGAATAAAATTAAATTCTTTTTTCCAACCCTTAAAGACATATTTCCACTTTCAAAAGTCAGGTGTGGATAAACTAATTTTACTGGTTTGAAAATCGGGTTTTGGTGGATTGCCTGATTTAATGAAGCTTGGCCTTTTTCCAATTGTAATTTTCTACACAATTCATGGCTGATTATGGTCGCACCGGGAAAAAAGCAATTACCCCAGGTATGGTCGGCATGATAATGAGTATTAATAATATATTGAATCGGTACTTCAAGCTGGTCCTCGATAAAAGCTTTCATAGCTAAGCTTTCTTCAGGAACAGGTAGAGTATCAATCACTACTGCCCATTTCGGGCCGGTTATAACCCCGGCTGTTACCTGGGCATAAACTTCACTCTGAAACCAATAAACGTTTTCAGACACGCGTTCACGCTGCATATCTCAATCTCCAAAGATAGAATCATTGTTCTTTAATTAACAATTAATTAGAATAGCACAATCAAATTAAAAAGTCAAAAAATGGTCAATTTTCTTCATCATCGAGTGAAATAAACTCATCCGAATCATTTTTTGACTTGATTGGTAATGCCATATATCCTTTTTTCCAAAGGAAATAACCGACCAATAATACCAAAGAAAGTCCAATCATGCTACCTAAGAGGGGATAAACCCAATTATTAATTCTTACTTCACCATTTTCATCACCAGGAATGGGACGATTAACACCGCCAAATACTGTTCTGGTTTGGTTAGGTACGGTACCATCTTGAGGTGCTGGTGTGCTTTCCGGGTCTTGTGTTGATGGTCCTGGATAATTGCCATCGACCTGTGTGCCATCACCAGGGGCTGGATAACCACTCTCTGGAGCTGGTGACTCATTCGTTGAAACAGGATATCCTTGATCAGTCGGATTTAATTGATTTGTTGGAGCAGGGTAGCCAGAAGCGGAAGTAATGATAATAAAAGGTGTTCTTGATTTTGTGGGACTGCGATAGGGAATGATAAATGGTGTCCGGGATTTTGTGGGTGTCTGGTAGCGGGTTCTGGTAGGTGTCAGCGTAATTGTACGTGTGTTGGTGATGGTTGGTGTCAGGGTTATAGTACGAGTTAGAGTGATGGTTGTAGTCGGTGTTTGTGTAATTGTCGGTGTTAGAGTTGTTGTTGGTGTTAATGTAATGGTTGGTGTTTCTGTTGGTGGTATGGGAGTGGCACTTATTATTTTCGAGTAAACTGAAAGCAGGTTCGTTCCAACTATTTCTAATCGATAATCATATTTAGTACTATTGATTACATCATTGTCGACTAATGAATACGTTCCACCGCTGGTATTACTGCCAGTTTTGACGATTAATTCGCTAATTCGCTCAAATATAGGATTGTCTGATTCCTTTCTTTGAACATAGTACCCACTGGTATTTAACTCACTGGATGTTGACCAATTGATGGTGACCTGCATATCACCGGGAATGGCTGAAAAACTGGATAGCACTGCAGCCGCTGGTTGACCCACCAATCCAACAACAAATGGTGTGTAGGTTAAATCATTATTGATACCGGGTCTGCCAGAGGAATCAATTATCACCGATATTTCTTTGGTCAAGGTAGAACAAGTTGTTACTTGTCCATCCGTTCCGCCAGCAGAAGGGCCATTGGGTTTTTGACCGGTCGTATTCCAACCAGTCGTGATAAGTTGATTGGGGTCATACCACCATAAAGGGTACAATGCAGGGTTGCTTTGGCCACAATAAGTGGTCGATTCAACATTAGCGACACAAGCAGCATTGGTGTCATACTTCATAAAAACTTCCAATACTGGATCTATCTGATACGTTTCAGCCAGAAAAATGTCGTAATAATTATTGCAAGGAACCAGGGTAGATAATGATCCGGCAGTAAGAAAAGGTGCATTTGCAGGGTTATTTCCATGATTGACGATGTATATTTCAAAATTGCTTGTCTCTGGCAAACCTACTGGACGTTTAACAGCAATCTGGTTTTCAAAGTGGTATGTCTTGTCCGTGGTGACAGTCACACGTTGAGCCTGGACACCAGCAGTGTTCATATTGTCAATAATGGGACTACCAAGACGTTTGCCCGGAGATGAAGTACAGGTAGGAGCAGCTGTTTCAGGTAAAATTCCTAAACCCCAATAATTGTGGTTAACTTCACCCAGTTCATTACAATCTACCTGTGCTCCAGTTCGGTTGCTATAAATATTATTGGCAGTCATGAAAATTTGTCCAATACCTGAATCGATTGGTTTGTATAAAGCGTAACCACTGTTATTTTTTATATTGTTGAACCTGACAGTAATTTTTTGTTGATTACTCAGGATTCTAATTGCATCTCTCCCTTGGACGAGATTATTCGATAGGATGTTGATTTCCCGGGTACTATTTACCAAAAGTAAATCACGATTGGTGAAATTGCATCCTCCATCAATAATTGTTAAATTCTGGATGGTAATGGCGTTTTCTAGTGACAACATAGGGTTGATGCAGTTTGTGCTTTCGGTTGTTATCATTGCATCTTGAGCACCTAAGATCGTTAAAGGTTTGTTTATTTGGACTGAATTTCCTTTTATTTGATAATTACCCAGGATATTGATAATTGCATTAAGCCCTGATACATCAATTGCATCCTTTAATCCTGTTCCAATGCCACCTGATAAATCATCTTTTGAGTTTATATAACAGGGTGAATTCAGACTACATGTACTTGCATCATTGGCAACATACATTACATTATTGCTGGAAACAACCGGAATAAAAGTAAATGCTTGTACTGTCTCAATCCAATTGGTGCCATCATATTCATACACTTTAATTAAACTTGGGCCATCGTCAGAAGCAGTTGCACCAAGTCGAAAATTGAATTCGAGGCTATCACCAAAAAAATCGAAAGATAATGCCGTACTCACCCCACCAACGAGTTCATAATTGGTCGGAGCTAAGCCACAATTTGTTATGTCTGGTGCATACACACTGGATGTTAATTTTCCTACACCATCAAACTTAGCAGTTGAGATACCCCAATTTTGCGGAGTGTACAAACAAACTTGAATGTTCTTTTCATCAGAGGGTGGTTCGGAAGGTATATAGGATTGAAGATCAAATGAGGTAATAAAATTCAAGCGTTGTCCAGCAGCACAACCATCTGATGGGCAACTAATTGGGCTTATTAAACTAACGCTGGAAGAAAGTTGTGGGGCAGCAGGAACACTTGCTTTTGGTAAAAAAACCAAAGCAAACGCAAGTAACCAAACCATCCAGTATATTTTTTTCAACATTCCATCTCAAAAAGTTCTGATGAATCGATTATACAGTACCAACCTAAAAAATTGTTTTGTACGTGTAAACGAGGTAATTAAAGTAAAACTTTACTCAGGAAAAGTTTTGTTCTTTCGTGAGTTGGATTTGAGAATAGAATGTCCGGGGGTGCTTCTTCAATGATCATTCCTTCGTCCATCAAGATAGCCCGATTGGCTGCTGCACGGGCAAAACCCATCTCATGAGAAACAACAACCATGGTCATGCCTTCCTTTGCCAGGGCTAACATTACATCCAACACCTCTTGAATCATTTCAGGGTCAAGCGCACTGGTCGGTTCATCAAACAACATAATCTTTGGGTTCATTGCTAATGCGCGCGCTATGGCAACGCGTTGTTGCTGACCACCGGACAGTTGCAGTGGATAAGCATTTGCTTTCTCTGGAATTCCAACTTTCTCCAACAATTGCATACTAACTTTATGAGCTTCTTTTGCATTTCGTTTTCTGACAACAGTTTGAGCCAGTGAAACATTCTCCAAAACACTTAAGTGTGGAAATAAATTGAATTGTTGGAAAACCATTCCGACTTCAGTTCTCACTGCGTTAATATTTTCTGCTGTATCCAGGGTAATGTTATCGACAATGATCTGGCCGCTATCAAATTCTTCTAACCGGTTGATGCATCGCAATAAAGTTGATTTTCCGGAGCCTGAAGGACCAATCACGACAATTACTTCACCTTTATAAATATCAAGGTTGACACCACGTAAGGCGTGGACATGACCAAAATATTTGTGAATATTTTCTATATGAATAATTGGTTCCATCTTATCGCTCCAATTTCGTCTTTCTCTCAATCCAGGTGACAATTCTGGCGGAGAAGAGGGTTAGAACAAGGTACAGTAAAGCTACCATCACCCAGGTTTGAACAGGAATGAAATTGGCAGCCATAAATTCACGACCCCGGCGGGTAATATCTGCAACTGCAACAACACTGATTAAAGATGAGTCTTTTAATAACGTTATGAATTCATTACCGACTGGAGGAAGAATTACCCGGATAGCTTGTGGCAGGATTACGAAACGCATAGATTGGTAATAATTCATTCCAAGACTTCGCGCAGCTTCCATCTGCCCTTTTGAGATACTTTGAATACCAGCCCGATAGACTTCACTCATATAAGCTGAATAACAAAATGTTAGTCCAAGTATAGCCATAAAAAAAGGGTTAGCTCGATAATTAGCGAGATTCTCAATAGAAATAGATTTACCTATCTCTTGAATTACTGATGGGAAGGCAAAATACCAAAACATTAATTGAACCAATAATGGGATACCACGCACCAATTCAACATAGATGGTTGCAATCCCATTAAAAATAAAATTTTTGGAAATTCTACCTAACCCGGTGATGAGCCCAAATATTAAAACCAAGAAAAATGAAACAAGTGTTGTGTATACAGTAACCCAAATACCATCATAAACAAAAAGCAAAATTCTTCTAAATGGGTCAGGTATGAATAGTATTAATAATAAAATTATTGCAATTACGGAAAAAAATAATATCCACCAACGATCAAAGTAATACTTATTTTTCACATTTGTTTTTAGATTTTTAATATTCATAGATGGATTCATCTTTTTACTCCACAAAAAAGCCTGGGATTGCCCCAGGCTTTTTTTATGAATAAGGTCCTACTCACCTGCTAAATATTTTGCTGCAAGTTCCTCAACAAAACCTGATTCTTTCACAGCTGCTAAAGCAGGGTTAATAATATCTAACAGGTCCTGACGATCTTTACAGATCGCAATTCCATAAAACTCACTTGTAAAAACCTCACCAACAGTCATTAGTTTTCCAGAATTCATTTCTATAAAACCAAGAGCAGTTGGATTATCTGCAATTACAGCGTCAATCTGACCATTCATCAAATCAAGAAAAGCCAAATCATAAGTGTCGTATGGCTTATATTCAACACCTTCTATCGCCTGGGCTTCAATTTCACCTGTTGTACCGAGTTGAGCTCCAACGATCTTACCTGCCAAATCTGCTTTTCCTTGAATGCTTGTATCACCAACTTTCACAGTAATGATTTGACCTGCATCTACGTAAGGATCACTGAAAAGAAATTTTTCTTTTCTCTCATCAGTTATGGTGATAGCAGCAATTGCTAAATCGATTGTGCATAATTCAAGATCAGATAAAACGATATCAAATGGCTTTGATTCAATGACGATTTCAAAACCAGCTTCATTTGCAATTGCTTTTATGAGGTCGATATCAAATCCAATATATTCTTTGGTGGTTTCATCTACCATTTCGAACGGGGGGAAGGTAGCATCAGTACCAACATATATTACTTCTGGTGCCGGATATCCTGCATCCTGCGAAACAGCTGGAGGCTGCTCACCAACCGGGTATCCTTCTTCGGTGTCCATTGCGGGTTGTTCAGCGGCTGGATAACCCGTCTCTTCAGCAGTTTCTTTCGGGCTGCAAGCGGATAAAAACAGGCTTGTCGCCATCAAAAGAATCAGTAAAACAAACATTGATTTTTTCATAATTCTCCTCCGAAAATAATTTTGTAAATGGGGTTTTTTAGAAATGGTAATTATTTTAGATTATAGCATTTAATTTTAGATGATAGGTGAGTTTTACTCTCCCCATTGGACACAAGGTTCATATCAACATAAGCAGTGATAAAATTCTTAATGACGAAGGGAGAATTGGCTATGAAAAGATTTAAACGAGTCGTTGTCTTTGTTTTGGATGGCGTTGGAGCGGGTGCTGCCCCTGATGCAGATGTTTATGGAGATATTGGAAGTAATTCGTTGACGAATACAGCCACAGCGGTTGGTGGATTAAAGCTACCCAACCTGGAAACCTTTGGATTTGGTAGGATAACACCGATGTTAGGTGTCGAACCAGTCGACCCAGCCATGGGGGTGTTTGGAAGACTTACTCCAAAATCAGCTGGAAAAGATTCTGTCACCGGGCATTGGGAATTAATGGGTATTTATCTGGAGCAACCTTTTCCAGTTTTTCCTAATGGATTTCCACCAGTTGTAATTGATAAATTCAAAGAATTAACCGGGCTAGATATTTTGGCTAACAAGCCAGCTTCGGGCACCGTTGTTATCCAGGAGTATGGTGAAGAGCATATGCGAACCGGCAAACCGATTGTATATACATCAGCTGACTCTGTTTTTCAAATTGCTGCTCATGAAGAAATAATTCCTTTAGAAAAATTATATGAGTTATGTAAAATTGCCAGAAAGATGTTGGTTGGGGAATATGGTGTTGGTAGAGTGATTGCACGACCATTTATCGGTAGTAGAGCCGGCGATTTTGAACGAACCAGTCACCGACACGATTATCCACGTTACCCTGATTCGGACACAATAATGGACAAGTTGGTTTCTGCCGGATTTGAAGTTTACGCAACCGGAAAAATAGATGATTTATTTGGTCATCGTGGAATCAGCGTAACCAATCACACCACGAATAACTGTGATTCTATTTTGGCAACTATAGATTTTTTGAAAGAGGATTTTCAAGGGTTGCTATTTGCAAATTTAATTGAATTTGATCAAATTTACGGCCATAGAAATGATCCACGTGGTTACGCTGACAAACTGGAAGAGTTTGATGCTTTTATTCCACAAATCAAAGAAAATTTGAAAACTGACGACTTGGTGATGGTTGTGTCTGACCATGGGGTTGACCCAACAACTGAAAGCACAGATCATTCCCGTGAATTCAGTCCATTACTTGTTTTTGGTGAAAAAGTTAAAGAGAATGTGGATCTCCGTATTCGTGGTTCATACGCGGATGTTGGTGCGACCATCGCTGAGAACTTTAAACTTGATCCTCCGCAAATTGGAGAAAGTTTCCTGCAAGAAATTAGCTAATACGAAGCGCTGGAAAGCGCTTCTTTTTTCTTGAAAGTCTTTTTATTTCATGTGTAGTTAGATATTCATTGTATAATTTGCCGAATGCAAAACTCTCTTTCTAAACTAAATATTCTGAAGAAAATGCTCCCCTGGTTATTGATCGGGTTGCTTATCATGATTGGTTTATCCTTTTTTGGGGATATCAGGCAAGTTCTTGAATTAGCGCGAGAATTTTCATGGGGAGTCCTACCCATCATGATGGGTTTTACTTTGATTAATTATTCTTTGCGTTATGTGAAGTGGCATTTTTACCTTGGCCAAATTGGTGTCAAAGATTTTCCCGTTTTGCAAAGCCTGCGATTATTCGTGGCAGGTTTTCCTTTAGCCATGACACCTGGTAAAGCAGGTGAAGTTTTGAAAGGTGTCTGGTTGAATGAGATGACTGGAGTACCTGTTTCTAGAGGTGTTTCGGTTATAGTTGCTGAAAGAATCAGTGATGGCCTGGCGGTTTTGCTCTTATCTGTTTTTGGTGTATTTGCGTATCCGCAATATGCTTATGCTTTCATATTGGTACTAACATTGTTAGTTGGTTTGATCATTATTTCCCAAATCAAACCACTTGCCTATTGGTTGTTAAATCTAAGCAGAAAAATGCCAATAATCAGTAAACTTTCACCACATCTTTATGAATTCTATGAAGGTAGTTTTATTGTTTTTAAACCGAAAGCAACATTTTTTGCGGTTGGTTTGGGAACAGTCTCCTGGTTTTTTGAAGGAGTAGGTTTTTACTACTTACTAACTGTTCTGGGTTTACCGGCAGATATCAATACTTTTTCTAATGCTGTTTTTATTCTTGCCTTTTCTACCGTTATTGCAGCGGTATCCACCTTGCCAGGTGGAATTGGTGCTGCAGAAGCTTCGATTGCAGGTATGCTGGCATTATTACTTGGCATGTCTTCAACCAATGCAACCTTTGCCACACTCATTATTCGATTAGCTACTTTGTGGTTTGGCATATCATTAGGATTAATAACCTGGGTTATTTCATTAGAATTATTGGGATTTAAGGAAAAACAATATGCAAATTTGGAAAGTTGAATTGCATTGCCATACCGCGGCTTCTGAGGATAGTCTTGTTAAGGTTAGGGATCTTATTCAAACAGCAAGGACGCGAGGTGTGGATCGTCTGGCAATAACGGATCACAACACGATTAGAGGTGCTTTGGCTGCCAAAGCCATTGATCCGGAATTAATTATTATTGGTGAGGAAATACTGACAATAAGAGGAGAACTGCTCGCATTTTTTATTCAGGAAGAAATCCCAAAAGGATTAACACCATCTGAAGCAATCGAAAGGCTGAAGAAGCAAAATGCCTTCATCAGTGTCTCGCATCCTTTTGATCATATGCGTCATGGTTGGGCTTTAGCTGATTTACAAGAAATAACCCCATATATTGATGCAATAGAAATTTTCAATGCTCGTAGCTTGTCTCCATCCATTAATCAGGCAGCAAAAGATTATGCCAGAGAAAATAAGTTGTTAGGAACTGTCGGTTCGGATGCACACTTACTAATGGAAGTTGGAAAGGCAACCCAATTGTTACCTTTTTTTTCTGATTCTGAAACTTTAAAAACTGCATTGTCTTCTTCCAAAACAATAGAAAACTATTCAAGCCCGTTTTTTCGATTTGGTTCAACCTACGCGAAAATTGTCAAAAAAATATTTGGGAAAGACAAGTTTTCGTTATAATGAATTCGATGGATCAATTTGCTCAAAACTGCCAGCAATTATTGAATATTAAGCTTTCTGATGCACAAATTAGCGCATTTAGGACTTTCGAAACAGAGTTAATGGCCTGGAACGAAAAATTTAACCTGACAGCTATTCGAGATCTAGAGCAAATTCGAAATAAACATTTTTTGGATTCATTAACTTGCGTTTTTGCATGGGGAGAGAATCAACCAAAAAAGTTAATTGATATAGGAACTGGAGCTGGTTTTCCAGGGATACCATTGAAGATTTTGTACCCAAACATGAAATTGATGCTGGTTGAATCTGTGGGGAAAAAAACAAAATTTTGTCAGCATATATCAAAATTACTACAATTGGAAGATGTAACCATCGTTCAGGAACGGGCGGAAGTGATTGGGCAGGATCCCCATTTTCGTGAAAAATTTGATTGGGCGGTTGCCAGAGCCGTTGCAAACCTGCCAATTTTGGTCGAATTTCTCTTACCTTTAGTAAAATTAGGCGGTGGTGTGATTGCTCAAAAAGGTGAAAGCGGACCAGCCGAAGCACAGAAATCAAATAATGCAATTCATATTCTCGGTGGGGCATTAAGACAGTTATTACCAGTAACGATTCCTGGGGTTGTTGAAGAACGATATTTAGTGATCATTGATAAAAAAGCAAGAACGCCTAAAATATACCCCCGCCGGACTGGAATTCCATCCAAACAACCATTAAGTTGAGTTCAATTTGTACTGATTATTCCCTGTTGAATATGCCAGACGGTCGCATGATCTGAAAAGTCATGATTGAATAACTTCATGTCGGTTGTAGTCAGGATCGTTTGATTCCCGTCGATTATTGCCTCTAATAATTTTTCCCTGCGTTTCTGATCTAATTCTGCGAGTGTTTCGTCTAATAACAAAACAGGCTTTTCCCCGGTTTGATTTTTCATCCACTCCAATTCTGCCAGTTTCAAAGCTAACATTGTTGTACGAATTTGACCACGCGAACCATAATCACCCATATCTAAATCATTAACGATAAAACGTAACTCATCTCGATGGGGGCCAATGGTTGTTACGCCACGTAAGATTTCTTCTTTTTGTTTGGCTTTCAAGGAATCCAGGAAGAGTTGTTGAAAATCACTTTGCTGTTTATGCGATAGATTGTCATTTTTTTCATCAGCAATAAAATTGAGCGCAGGTAAAAACGAGAATTGTAAAATCTCTTTATCATCTGTTAATGAGCGATGAATTTTATTTGCGAGGATTTCAATTTCGTTAATCGCCTTCACACGATGAAACTGTAAAAGGGAACCTCGTTCTGAAATAATCGTATCCCAATAATCGAGCTGTGAGATATCTGAATTTCTTTCGGCTATTTGCTTGAGTAACGCATTTCTTTGAGCTAATGATTGCGAGTATTCACTTAATGCCTTTGCATATCCGGGAATGACCTGTGCTAAAGCATAATTCAGGTATTTTCGCCTTTCCTCAGGACCCCCTTCAATGATGCGTGTCATAAAAGGAAGAAGAATTACAGCATTAAATAATCCAACAGCCTGATATGCAGATCGTTTGTTTCCATCAACCAAAATTTCTTTTCGAAAACGTTGCCCATTGCCATTTCCATTTTGTTCAAGGATCAAGCGAATTTCAATTTGATGTTGATGGCCTTCTCTTTCAAAATTTGCTATCAAGCGACTGACAGGAACAGATTCTTCTAACGCTAGAAAATTAATCACTTGTCGATCAGAACTGGATTGAATGGAGGTGAAGGTTGAGAAGTAATAGACAGCTTCCAGCAAGCTTGTCTTTCCCTGAGCATTGTCTCCCACTAATAAAAGAATCCGCCGGGGCATATCCATGTCCAGGCGGCTAAATGCTCGAAAGTTTGTCAGTGATAAATGTGTCAGGAACATAAACTAAACAGGCGAGGCCTTATTCAGGCAAATCTGCCGTTTCCTCCTGTGGAGGTTGCCATACGCGAGTTGATCGATCCGTAAAGAGAATTCCGTCAAGGTGATCAATTTCGTGTTGAAAAATTCTGGCTAACCATCCACTGGCTTTAATCTTTACAGGTTTACCCTTTTGATTGAACCCCTTCACTACAACAGCTGAAAAACGTTCAACTTCACCAACCAGATTTGGTATGGATAAACAACCTTCAATACCTAGCTCTGTTTCAGCGGATGTTTTTAAAATTTCAGGATTAACCACTGCATAGGATTTTGGTTTTTCTTCCTCATCCTCGGCATATTCTACAACAATTACTTTTTGAGAAATACCTACTTGCGGTGCAGCAAGACCAACTCCCGGTGCTTTTCTCATGGTTTCAAACATGTCATCCACAAGGGTTGATAAGTCTTTATCGAAATTTGTTACTTTGTGAGCTTTTCTCCTGAGCACTTCATCAGGAATAGTTACTACTGTTCTTAATGCCATAAATTCCTACTTTAAACGGTTTTACCCGGAGTTATTAATATTCCCCTATATTGTACCGCGAATTATTTTCATCAGTAGAATCATCATCTTCTTCTGCTCTCTTTTGTACAACCTGATGGTAAATTTCAATCCATTCTGCTACTTCATTGCGCATGGATTCTTTTTCACGTTGTTTTTGTTTTTGATTGTATTTCTGATATCTTTCAAATATGTCTTGTTGGGCAATTGAGGGATTGAAAACATAATCAAAAGTGAAAGTTGTATCACCAACTCTGATAAATACGGTACCAAAATTTAGGATAAGACTGATCAATCCTAAGCGTTCAAACTCAACGGTTTGTATATTTTTAATAGGCGCTGATCGTCTTTGTTCCTGCCCTAGTGGTCGTTTGTAAACATCGATCAATTGTTCATCCGTGATAATGTAACGATCATTGCGCCAATCCCAATATTGATAAACCCACCATAAGAAGGCAACAATTCCTAAACCGACATGAATAAGGAAAATGATGTCAAAATGGGTGGAGGGGTAAAACTCGATCAACGAATAAATAAAGGTTAAGAAAATAAGTAAGAGCATTAATCCTGGCCATAAAATTTTCTTCAATAAAATAAACCAATGTGTTCGGTAGGTAATCACCCCTTTATTTTCTGTTCGTAAACCAAATAGCGTGGATAAAAATTCCATCAATCGGCTAGATTGAACATTTCGTGGAGCTTCATCATGTTCCTCATCAAATTCATCGATATCCTCTTCGTAGCCTGTAGTCTCGCGCTGTTCATAACCTATTCGAGTGCGTAAAATATCTTCCTTTGAATGTCTTTGACTGCGATTGGTTAATTCAGAAACCTTACCCCTCTCATCGTTGATCAATCGAACAACTAGTTCGGGTTTCGCTAATTTTTGAAAATTAATCACACCTGTGTAAGTGCGAATAATGACATTTCCATACCCTAGCCAACGCCCGATTTGGCTTGAGGAAGTTTCGACCGAGAGGATTGCATCTAATGGAGCTTCCTGACGACTTTCATAAAATAATGCTACTTTTTCAAGCGAGACCACGCGACGATTGGTAATTATGGCAAAATCATTCGACCAATCAATCAATTTCCAGAAAATCCAACCTAAAAAGAAAAATATTAGCACACCAAGCAATATGGCTAACCATAACGGTTGCTCGGAATTAAAGAAATAAAAATAGGAAGTTACCGATATGGAAACAAGTCCAAGCAGGAGAGGAGGAAGGATTTGGAACCACAAAAAAATATTGTGTTTTCGTGCCATAAAATGGATCGATTCTCTTGGTGCGCGCCAATTGAAAAGGTGTTTTAAGAACAAATAATAGCTTTTAATGGTTAATTTGATCGGCTCTATGATAATTGGATATGTTTCCATTAAGTGAATTAATTGGTTTTCGGTAATATGAATGGCAATCACACTGGACAGAGCTATTGCAGTAACTTCTCGAACACCATTAAGTGTTAATCCTTCTTCTCCGAAGTAATCACCCCTGTGTTTAATTGAAATCTCCTGAATATCATTTCCGTCTTCGCGTTGTAAAGAAACTCTACCACTTAGGACAATGTAAATACCATCTGCATCCACTCCTTCTTCAAAAATTGTTTCATCCTGTTTGAAGAAAACCGTTGTCATTTGTTCACTAATGGAGGACAACTGATTTTCATCCAATGAATCAAAGAAATGGATGTGGCTTAAGATATCCAGAATTTCCTGAGTGTAGTCTGTCATCTTTTTTTAAGTATATCCTAAGATGAATTTTCCCCGTTAGAATCTGGTAGAATCGTTTGAAGAATGCGCAATATTGGTCTTGTCATCGTTCGTGGATTATCCATATTTCTAATCGTCATAACGGTTATTTTATTGGTTATTCAATTAATTAGTTATAGTCGGTTGCGTGCGAGCCTGCCAGTCGGTTCGGTTATTGGTGGAGTGCCTGTTGGGGGTCTGGATCGTCAGGAAGCCGCTGATCGGTTGATAAAAACTTTCAGTGTCCCGATTGAAATTCGATATGGTGAAGCTGTGATCCAAATTCGTCCCTCTTCAATTGGTTTTGAACTTGATTTGGAGAGTATGTTAACAGCTGCAGACCAACAGAGAATCAACCAGCCATTTTGGAGTGGTTTTTGGGATTTTTTGTGGGGACGTTTTCCACGCCCGGATCCAATTCCATTGCGAGTAAGACTTTCAGAGGAACGAGTTAAGGAGTATTTAAGGGATGAGATTGCGGTTCGTTATGATAAACCTGCTTCGGATGCGATACCAATTCCTGGGTCTACGCAGTTCCAACCTGGTGATCCAGGTACTAATTTGGACATCGACAGAGCGGCAATCTTAATTGAAGATGCGTTGTTATCATCCACCAACCGGGTAGTAAATCTGACTTATTCACTAATTGAGCCATCTCGGCCTTCTATCGCCAATTTAGAAGTGTTACTTAAACAAGTTTTAGATACTACTGGTTTTGATGGATTGACAGAAGTATTTCTCTTGGATTTGCAAAATTATCAGGAATTAAATTTTGCATACCAAAATGGGGAAAAGGTACGCCCCAACATAGCATTTACCGCTGCCAGCACAATGAAAATCCCGATTATGATTTCAGTTTTTAATCGAGCTGATGAGCCAGTATCCAATGAAATTCTCGAACAAATTGGTTTGATGATCGAAAGATCTGAAAATGATCCAGCTGATCGATTGATGGAAAACGCGTTGGGTGGAAATTTGGGTCCTTTATTGGTAACAGATGATTTAGTAGAGTTGGGGTTTGAGAACACATTTCTTGCAGGTTATTTCTATCCTGGGGCACCGTTGTTGAAGCGCATTGAGACACCAGCCAATCGCAGAAGTGATGTAAATACCAATCCTGATATTTATAATCAAACCACATCCGCCGAAATGGGTATGCTGTTAGGAGATATATACCAATGTGCAACGCGAGATGGTGGTGCGCTCAAAGCGGTTTTTGAAGGTCAAATATCACAAGCAGAATGCCAGACAATGATCGATTTTCTCGCATTGAATCGCATTGGTGTACTCATTCAGGCGGGCATACCGGAAGGCACCAAACTTGCGCATAAACACGGATGGATTACAGAAACAGATGGGTTAATTCATGCAATCAGTGATGCAGGGATCGTTTACACACCTGGTGGAAATTATGTGCTTGTGATCTTTATGTATCACCCGGTGCAATTGGTTTTTGATACTGCTAATTTTGTAATGGCTGAGATATCATCTGCAATATACAATTATTACAATATTCCATTTGAATAAGTATTAACTGCCATTAAATAAAACTGATCTAAGTTTCATCAAGAATTCAGGGGGAGTAAGCCCGAGTGGCTCGAGGATTTCATTTTCTAAATCTTTGATCAGTGGTGTGTTCTTCTTTATCTTCTCTGAATAATTGGGATAGCGTTGTTGTAAGGCTAATAAGCGCTCATCCAAAGAAACAATTGAACTGCCTTCAGATAGTTTATCAGCATAATTGACAATTTTTTGCTCCCATGTTTGTGGTCGGTTTTCTTCCGATAGCAAATTTCCAATTAAGTGTCTGCGGGCGATTTCGGATAATTCGATTTGGTTTTTGGTAATGAGAATTTCTGCAGCTAGTTCAGCATGATTTTTCTTGCTTTCATCCTTAAGTTTTGCTAAATCATGTAGCAAACCACCGCGGTGCGCTAATATTGGATTAACCGGAAATCCTTTCTCTGCGAACCATAGAGCAACCTGGTAAGAAATCGCTGCAACATTATTGACATGCGCCAGTAAGGTATGAGTCACACCAGACTCAATATACCAATTGAGACACGTTTGCACATCTGGATAAAAGGGTTTCTTAAGAGCATCAGAAATTTCTGAAAGATGTTTTACTTCCAGATCATGAAGGGGCAGGTGAGCTGGTGCAATTCGTTTGTTTGCATTAAACCAGATAGTTCGCCATCCCGCTTGTTTTGCTCCAATGATATCCTGCTGGTAATTATCGCCGATCATAACGATTTCAGAACCGTTACAACTTAGCATCTCCTGAATTTTATGAAAGAAGACTACCTCAGGTTTTTTTACTCTCAAGTCGTGATAGGAGAAAATTTGAGTGAGGTACTTTCCAAGATTCACACGATCTAAAGCTTCCCTAATATCGGTGGTATTTGAATCTTCTGCATTGGTGGCAAGTACGATTTTATAATCATTGGAAAGTTCTGAGAGTGTAAGCTCCACGCCATCCAACGCCTGTACATGAGGCCAATCTTTCATCTTTCCATGATGTTGGGGTAGATCAACCATTACTGTATTGCCCCAATCAAAAACCAGTGTTGAAAGAATTGATGTCATTTGTTTGCTCCTTAAACAACCTGATTAAATTATAGTTGAGAATAAATTAGAGATTTCCCGTTCATTAGAATATTTGTTCAATTTTGATTAGAATGGTATAATCCCTGCATGCCTTCTCTGGTAGCAATTGACCTCGAAACCACAGGATTAGATTCACGCAATGACGCAATTATTGAAATTGGGGCCGTTCGCTTTTCTGCATCCAGGGTAGAGGAGGAATTTAATACACTAATCAATCCCAATCGTCTGATTCCACCTGAAATTACGCAACTAACAGGCATCAATAATGACATGGTAATAAAAGCACCACCTTTATCAGCTGTATTACAGGATTTGATTGATTTCGTGGGGGATAGTCCTGTTGTGGGGCACAATGTGCAGTTCGATCTGGGGTTTCTATTCCAGGCTAACATCTTAAAATATGCCCAGGCCATTGATACGTATGAACTCGCATCTGTATTGATGCCTTTGGCATCTCGTTATAACTTATCGGGGTTGTGTCAACAATTGGCAATTCCCAACATGGGTGCGCACAGAGCTTTGTCTGATGCCAGAATGACGCAACAATTATTTATAAGGCTTTTTGATATGGCATACGAACTTCCAGTCGATATACTGGCTGAAATTGTGCGCATGGGAGAACCCGTTGACTGGGATGGTTACTGGTTCTTTCAGGAAATATTAAAACAAAAAATCAAAAAACAACCTATTCAACCAAAATTTGTTCGTGATCAGAAGATATTTGAAGGGTTATACCTGAATGAAGATGTATTATCGCAACCATTAAAACCAAATTCAGATATTGTTCCGCTAGATGTGGATAATTTAGCCTCAATCCTGGAACCTGGTGGAGAATTCTCCAAATTTTTTAAGAATTTTGAATACCGACCTCAACAAGTTGAAATGCTCACGAACGTTTCGCAGGCATTTTCGAATAATTATCACCTTATGGTAGAAGCAGGCACTGGAACTGGGAAGTCGTTTGCATACTTAATTCCAGCTGCATTTTGGGCACTACAAAATAATCATCGGGTTGTCATTTCAACCAACACGATTGCGTTGCAGGATCAGCTAATTAACAAAGACATTCCTGATTTGTGCACTGCCCTGGATTTACCTTTACGAAGCGTTATTCTAAAGGGAAGATCCAACTATCTTTGCCCTAGAAGATTTGAAGCATTTCGTTTCCGTGGTCCGGAAACCAAAGAAGAAATGCGTATCCTTGGGAAAATTCTAGTTTGGTTGCACAATGGTGGCAATGGTGATCGATCACGACTGAATCTTAATAGCCCGACAGAGCGGGAAATCTGGCAAAAATTATCAGCAGATGATGAAAATTGTAATGCTGAAACCTGTGTATCCCGAGTTGGAGGAATTTGCCCATTTTATCAGGTTCGTCAGGCTGCTCAAAATGCTCATGTTCTGATCGTTAATCACGCACTTTTATTGTCTGATGTTGTTACAGGGAGTCGAGTATTACCTCCATATGAATACTTGATTATAGATGAAGGTCATCATCTGGAGGGGGCAAGCACCAGCACACTCAGTTATCGTGTTACCCAAAATGACTTGCAAAGAATGTTGCGGGAATTAGGCAGTGTTTCAAGCGGTATCCTATCCCGTTTAATCTCAGCACTGAAGCAAACATTGCGACCTTCAGATTTTGCGAGCGTGTTTTCTATTTGTCAGAGGGTAACTGACTTAGCTTTTAATTTAGAGCAGGATTTAAATTTGTTTTTTGAAAGCTTGCAGGAGTTTCTGGCTTCGGAAAGGGATTTTAAATCGGTTGGTTTGTATGCACAACAGGAAAGAATTACCCCAGCGAAAAGAACTGTACCGACCTGGTCAGATGTTGAAATTCGATATGATAAAGCAAATGAAACCATAACATTGCTCACAAATTTGGTCAAAGATCTAATTACTGACTTAAGCGATGCGATCGAAAATCCTGGTGAGGATATCGAAGAAGGGATTAGTAGTCTTAGTTTCAACCATCAAAGGATGGCAGAAGCTTCCTTCTTTTTAAATGCGATGATACTTAATCCTGACCCCGATTACATTTATTGGGTTGAACAGCAACCGGAATCAACAAGAATGGTATTACAAATTGCTCCATTGCATATTGGCAACCTTATGGAGAAATATCTTTGGCATGAGAAATCATCGATTATTTTAACATCTGCCACATTAACTGCGAACGGTGAATTTAACTATTTACGTAATCGTTTAAATGCTGATGAAGCAGATGAATTAATTGTTGGCTCTCCCTTTGACTTTGAAAATGCCGCCATGTTGTACGTACCCAATGATATTCCCGAACCCTCCCAAACATCTGCCTATCAGAGAATGGTTGAAAACACCTTGGTTCATCTTAGCAAAGCAACAGGGGGCCGTCTACTTGCGTTATTTACGTCTTATGCGCAATTAAAAAAGACTTCCAAAGCTATTTCTTCCCGTTTAGCCGATGCAGATATCCAGGTGTATGAGCAGGGAGAAGGTGCTTCAGCCAATATGCTACTGGAAAGTTTTCGGGATACTGAACGTGCTGTTTTGTTAGGAACAAGAGCCTTTTGGGAAGGGGTTGATATCCCTGGTGATGCTTTATCAGTTTTAGTGATTGTTAAGTTACCTTTTGCTGTACCATCCGATCCGATTGTTGCAGCTCGATCGGAGACTTTTGATGATCCTTTCAGCGAATATTCAATTCCTGAGGCAATCCTTACTTTTCGGCAAGGTTTTGGTAGATTGATTCGTACACAATTTGACCGCGGTATAGTTGTAGTGCTTGATCGCAGATTACTAAGTAAAAAATATGGTCGCTTTTTTATCGAATCATTACCAACCTGCAAACTTGTCAGTGGTCCAATTGTAGAATTGCCCAAAAAAGCAGCTAGTTGGTTAAACATATAAAAAAAGCTGATTGCAATAAATCAGCTTTTTTGGTATTTGGTGTTTCAGGTTTTAGCCTTTCAGGTTTTTTGCCATTATTGCTTTGGTAGCAACTTTTTGAATTTCTTTCAGTTTGGCAACCAAAGATTCCTGGTTACCTTGTTGTTCAGTTTGGTTAATGAGTCCAGCAAGCAATTGAATAAATTCATCTGTTAATACTTCTGGCTTCTGATTGAGCAATTCTTTTATTGAATTTGCATCCGGTGCTTTTAATAATTCCTGCACAAATTGAATTTCAGCAGGTGGTTTATTTGCTTCTTCAATAATTGCATTAAGTTTACCCAGCTTCGAAATACGGTCGAGATCAGCTGATTTGCGGGCTTCCTGAAGACTCTCTTGAACTGCTTCGATAAAGAAATCATTTAATTCATTTCCATATTTTTCTAATCCAGCTTCAATGGTTGGTTCGGCAAGAATTTTTTCCAGAACTTTACGGGCAATCTTCCGGTCTTCTTGTGCTTGTTCTTCGATTTGTTTGGTGATTTCTAAAAGGAAATCTCTTAGCCCAGTTAATTTGGTTTTCTGCTCTTCATCTTCAGTAGAGTCAATTCGTTGGCTTAAAATTTGGAAGAACTCATAATCCAATCCACCACGCACCATACTTACCAGGGTATTCATATAGAGTTCATCTGGAGCATCGATGAAAAGATCCAATAATTTATCTCGGGTTAATCCAGTTTTAGCTGCTTCCTGTAAATCTTCCACAGCTTCCTGAGAAGATTTCATTTTTTCCTGAATCTCGCGACCGACTTTGGTTTCTTGCAATAATTCTTGTTGGAACAACGCTAATTGTTGTGCAGATTGTTGGTCTCCCTGAGCAACAGTTGCTTCAACCAACCGATTTAATAATCCAAAAAAGGTTTCATCGATCAAAGCTTCCTCTTGTTGGATAATTTCTTTTCGGGACTCTTCATTAGGTGTGGATAACAACCGCTGTATAAGTTGAATCTTCTTTTGTTGGCCATCCAGCATTTCTTTGGTAATACCATCACCTTCAAGAATTTTCTCAATCATCGTTTGGTATGTGAGCATACTTTGTGCCTGGAAAAGGTATGCTTTTCGTTTTTCCATTGGGAGATCATTTACGACCCGATTAATCAGCGGGCCGACCATTTTTTCTTGTTCATTGATTGAAATTCCTAATTCCGGAGGGAAAAAGGTTAAGAGCATTTCTTTTTCAGAATCATGGTAAACAATTGGTGTCGGATACAAACCTTGATAACCACAAGCCTGGCATTCAATAACATTTGCTGATCCATTTAGCAATTTCTGTTTAGCTTGTGGATCGGTGTTCATATCGAATAATTGCTGTATTTCAGCTGTCATTGGTGTACGGCAACGCGGACAACTTATTTGTGTTTTTGGCATAACTAAGCCTCTCTGTTTTTAAATAATATGGGTGTGATTATACCACTGACAATTTTTTGGGAAGTTGATCGGACGAGCGAGGAAGGGAGAAACAAATTCTTGCCCCCTGGCCAGATTCAGGGTTAACCCAGATTTGTCCACCATGTGCTTCTACAATTGAACGTGTCAGGAATAAGCCCAAACCTGCACCACGGGTATTGCGTACCATTTCAGGTGCACGATAAAACCGATCGAAGACATGAGGAATATCTTCTTCAGCTATCCCAGGACCTTGATCACTTACACAGATGACGACTACATCTTTTCGGATTTGTCCAGAGATTCTAATTTCTCCTTTTGGAGAATATTTAATTGCATTAGAAATTAAATTTGAAACTACATGCTCTAAACGTGATTCATCCGCCAAAATGATGGGAAAATCTTCTGGCATATCCACAATTAATTCATGTTGAGAAGATTGACTCTTAAATCGTTTTACCATTCTTTTTATGAGGTCGGGAATGGAAACATCAGATCTTTTTAGCGACATTCCACCAGCCTGTAAGCGGGATGCATCTAGCATATTTTCGATAAGTGAACCTAATCGATCAGCTTCCTCTTCAATGATGGACAAACTTTCTTCTACGATTGAACGATCCCAGCGTGCATCTTCTCTTCGTAAAGTGCTGACATACCCTTTGATTAGTGCAACCGGAGTTTTCAATTCATGGCTAATAATTGAAATGAAAGTGCTTTTTAATTCCTCGGCCTGGCGAAAACGGGTTATATCTCGAATTGTGGCAATGATGTTCAATAATACATTTTCCGCTGATACTAACGGGGCATAAGTAATACCGACAGGTAACTTCAAGTTTGATTCTCCGATTTTCAAGTCACCTTCCACATACAAATGGGCATGGGCAGTTAGAGGCCATCCTCCTGCTACTGCGTCTTCTAATGTGATCCCAACTGGAGGATTGACCCATTGGATCAATTGACTGTGTTCTTTGTATTTTATTTCCTTCATTGGAATTTGTAACATTCTTTGAAAAGCAGGATTGTAATGCTCAATTTTTAAATTAGGAGAAAGGATGATGATTCCATCAGCGACTGTATCTAATAGAGCTGACATCCTTTGTCGTTCATCATTGATCTGATGATAAAACTGAGCATTTTGCACGGCTATTGCAGCCTGGTTTGCAAAGCTGCCAAGAATGGTGCGATCATTGGTTGAAAATGATCCGGAATAACTACGAAAGATATAAATCACCCCAACCGATTGACCACGTGCGACCAAAGGAATTCCAACCCCATTCAATAGACCAAAGCTGCCGGAACGGGCTAACTCATTGATAATTTGATTGATTTGGGTCAACTCTAATTGACCTGGCTCATCTCCACTTTCGGTGATCTGTGCCAGGTATGGTTCAATATATTTTACTAATGGATTGGGCAAACCATGCCAAACCCGAACATGCCAACCACGTGTTTCTGATTTCAGAGCAATAAAGCCTGCCTGACCAGCAAGCATTTCTATCGAAACATTTAAAATTTTATCCAGCAGCTTGTCCAGGTTTAGCTCTTCTGCTAAAGCCCGTGCAATCTCAAGAAGATAATCTCTCTGTCGGACACGAAAATCAGGCAACATTTGAAGGTTTTACTACTTTTCTGCTAAGGTAATGACATAGTCCAGTATATCTAAACCTTCATCAATTTGCTGCTTTGTTGTACATAGCGGTGGTGATACACGGATTACGCTTTTTCCACATCCAAGGGTAAGTAAACCATATTCGTATGCCAGGTCAACAACTTTGTCTCTGAAATCCGGATCTTCTTTCTTACTTACTCTATCTTTTACAAACTCAATACCGATCATAAATCCAATACCGCGTATTTCTCCAATGGAAGGATGGCGAGTTTGCATTTCTTTTAATTTAGTCAGTGCGTAGGTTCCTGTAGTTCTGGTATTTTCCATGTAACCATTTTCAATGGCATGAATGGTAGCCAATGAAGCTGCACAAGCGATAGGGTTGCCGCCATAGGTATTGCCATGTGATCCTTTCGGCCATGACATAACTGATTTTCTGGTGACGAGTGCGCCTAACGGCATCCCGGAGGCGAGTCCTTTTGCGGATGTAATGATGTCAGGTTCCACACCAAAATTCTGAATGGACCACCATTTTCCGGTTCGTCCCATTCCTGCTTGAACTTCATCTGCAATCAGTAGAATACCATGTTGATCACATAATTTCCTCAAAGCTGGGAAGAAACCAGGTGGAGGAACAATATAACCACCTTCGCCTTGAATGGGTTCTACCAAAATACCAGCAACCTCATCAGGAGGTAGAATTTTTTCAAACACTTGTTTTTCGATATATTCAATAACTCTCTCCCCATAATCCTGCCCTGGTTCTAAACTAAGAATGGGGTGATATGGATCCGGGAAAGGAACATGCGTAACCCCATTCATTAATGGGAAGAAACGGCGTTTGTAGTTTGGTTTGCTTGCAGTAAATGTGACTGCGCCAATTGTACGACCATGAAAACCACCTAAGAATCCAATAAAATTGGATCGATTTGTGTGATAACGAGCTAATTTAATAGCCCCTTCAACACTTTCAGTTCCTGAATTGGTTAAAAAGACCCTGGCTTCTTCGCTAAATGGAGCTATTTCAGCTAATTTTTCGGAAAGTTCAATCCACTTCTCATGATAAAAGTCAGAGGATATATGGATAAATTTCTCAGCCTGTTGCTGAATAGCCTTTACGATTTCTGGATGACTATGCCCAGTGGATGCTACTGCAATTCCCGCAGCAAAATCAAGAAAACGATTTCCATCGACATCCCATACCTCGGTCCCTTTACCGTGGCTCATTACAAATGGATAACCACGGGGATAGGACGGAGAAATAACTTTATGATCACGTTCGATCAACGCTTTTGCTTTGGGTCCTGGTACATTCAGGGCTTTCATATATCCTCCTAAAAATGTTATGAAATCTGGTAAAAACAAATTGCTGAAACGATTGATTGTATGAAATTTTATTGGTTTGCGGTTTTTGTTACAAGGAGCGCTAATGCTCCTTTTATTCCAACATCATCACCTAATTTGGCGTTTGTGATTGTTAATCCATCAAGATAAGCTGGGGAAATTAATGATTCCTGCAAGGCTTCACGCATCGGCGCAAATAAAAATTCACCTGCGGAGATGACACCACCACCGAATATCAGAATGGATGGGTTTAACATATGTAAAAAATTAGCTATGGCAATTCCCAGGTATCTACCCGCCCGATCGTATGCCCTGATAGCTAAGTCGTCACCATTCAAAGCTGCCTGGTGGATGTCTTTTCCAGTGATCTTTTTTATTTTAGTTAAAGATGAAGGATTTCCCGATTGAATCTCTTGATTTACATAATTTATGATTGCTGTACCTGAAGCCAATGCTTCTATGTGACCACGTTTTCCACACCCACAGAGAGGGCCATCAGGGAGGATCGTTACGTGACCAAATTCTCCTGCCAATCCTTTATTCCCTAATAAAAGCTCGTTATTAATAATTGCTCCACTCCCTATGCCAGTAGAAATGGTTAAGTACAATAAATGGCGATGCCCGATCCCAGCACCAAATTTCCACTCTCCTAAGGCACCCATATTGGCATCATTTCCCAAGAAAACAGGGGTATTAAATTTATCTTCAAGAATTTTTTTGAGTGGTAAATTATCCCATCCAGGGATATTCGGTGCTTCATAGACGATCCCAAGATCAGGGTCTAAAAACCCTGGTGCAGCGACAGCAATAGCACGTACTGAATGATCCTGTTTGGTTTCATCAATTAACTGAATCAAACGATCCAAAGGTGTTTGATCGTTATTTTTTGTAGGAATTTTTTGTAGACTAATTTGATTTAACGTGTCAACTTCAAATGCTGCTACCCTGATTTGAGTGCCACCTATATCTGAAACAATATAAATTTCCATCACGCTGGATTATAGCATAGCTAAATTGACAAGATAATTGTCATTTTGTCAAAAAAAAATAGATAAAGATAATCTGCACAAATAAACAAGGAATAGATTTATATCGAGTAGTAAAAAGGTCTCATCGGAATTTTTGAATGAAAAGGATCGCTAAATAAATTTATTGACTATTCAATGGAACCGAATTATCATAAATTCGATGAATTATCGTCACCAATCAATAAGAAAACGTATTTATTTCCAATTATCCCGCTTCTTTCGGTGGTTTGTTCCTGGAATTGGAATCAAACGTTGGGGATTGCTCATTATTCTAGGTACTATGTTAATTGGGTTAGGATTTTCGGTTGTTGTTCTTGATCTCTATCGAAACACGCCTGACACCTGGTATCTTCCGATCGTAGCATTTCTATCCTTAAGATTTTTATCTCGTCCAGTACGAGCATTGATCTTTGGGTTAGGTGGAATAATTCTGATTGCTGTTGGTGTTTGGGGTATCAACCGCACTTTGTTAAAACCTTTCATGCGCCCTGGTAAACACCTTGTTGATACTGTTAGCCATTTTCAGAAGCTAGATAAGGGAAAGAAAATTGTTGTTATTGGTGGTGGAAATGGTTTGGCTGCTATGTTGCGTGGTCTGAAAAAATACACTGCTAACATAACCGCAATTGTGACTGTTGCAGATGATGGAGGATCATCTGGTGAAATCCGGAAAAAGATTGGCATTTTACCACCAGGTGATATTCGTAACTGCCTTACGGCGCTCTCTAACGATGAGGAATTGACAACCCAGTTATTTCAATACAGGTTTGGCGAAGATCTCGGAATTAATGGCCATTCCTTAGGCAATTTGTTAATCACTGCTTTAACCGATATAACCGGTAGTTTTGAAGAGGCAGTAGCAGAATCCGGGAGAGTTTTGGCTGTTCAAGGGAAAGTGTTACCTTCGACATTGCACGATGTAAAACTGGTTGCTCAGGTACACTTACCTGATGAGGATAAAGACATTAAAGTGAAAGGTGAGAGCGAAATTCCTCGGCAAAAAGGGAAAATTAAAAGGGTTTGGTTAGAGCCAAATAACCCTTTAGCATACCCTCCGGCGATTCAATCCATCTTAAGCGCAGATATTATCATTGTAGGGCCAGGCTCTTTATACACCAGTATTATTCCTAATTTACTGGTACCGGATATTTCTGAAGCTATCCGAGCAAGTAGAGGATTAAAATTCTTTGTATGTAATGTTGCAACTCAACCGGGTGAGACCGATGGATACAGCTGCGGTGACCATGTTAAGACGATAGAAAGAGAAATCGGTAACGGCCTTTTTGATGTGGTCATTTGTAACGACAATTGCAATGGCAGATTACCGGAGGATATTGAATTCGTTTGCGTAGAGGACGATTTGGAAAAGGAGTATCCGATTTACAGTGCTAATTTGGCAGATCCTTCCCTTCCCTGGCGACATGATTCAATTAAACTTGCATCAACAATTCTAGATTTATATAATGAAAGAACCGGTCCAATAGGCCGTGAAACAATGTGATTTGTGAACTTTTTTACAAATAAGTGGTAAAATTTTTGAAAGATAACAGGAGGTTATTATGACAGTAAAAGTAGGAATTAATGGCTTTGGACGCATTGGACGCCAGGTTTTAAAAGCAATTTTGGAGACTTATCCAGACACATTAGAGGTAGTAGCGATTAATGATTTGTTTGATGCACCAACAAATGCACATTTATTTAAATATGATTCCAATTATGGAATATTTCCAGGTACTGTGACTGTTGATGGTGAAGATTTAGTCATCAATGGAAAGACTGTGAAAGTCTTTGCGGAAAAAGATCCAGGAAATTTACCCTGGAAAGATCTTGGTGTTGAGATTGTTATCGAATCAACAGGCGTTTTTCGTGACAAAATTGGCAATCCCGCCAAAGGAAAACCAGGAGCGGATGTTCATATCACCAAAGGTGGTGCGAAAAAGGTTATTATCACTGCGCCAGCTAAAAATGAAGACATCACGCTTGTTTTAGGCGTAAATGACGACAAATATGACCCAGCGATACATCATGTTGTGTCAAATGCCTCCTGTACAACCAACTGTCTTGCACCAGCGGCAAAAATCGTTCACGATAATTGGGTGATCAAACGTGGAATGATGACCACGGTTCACTCTTACACAAATGATCAACGTATTTTGGATGTTGCTCATAGTGATCCACGTCGTGCTCGAGCAGCTGCTCTCAATATTATTCCAACAACAACTGGTGCAGCAAAAGCTGTTGCTTTAGTTATTCCTGACCTAAAGGGAAAATTTGATGGCTATTCTTTACGTGTACCTACACCAACCGTTTCGATTGTTGACTTTGTAGCAGAAGTTGAAAAACCAGTAACCGTTGAAGAATTAAATGCTGCTTTCAAAGCTGCAGCAGATGGAGAACTCAAAGGTATTTTGGGTTTTTGCACGGAACCTTTGGTTTCAATGGACTTCAAAGGTGATTCTCGTTCATCTATCATTGATGCCGATAATACAATGGTGTTAGGTGAGACCATGGTGAAAGTGGTAACCTGGTATGATAATGAATGGGGTTATTCATGCAGGACTGCAGATTTAGCTGCAAAGATGGCTAAATCCCTTTAATATCTATTTGAACGGATTGATGATGCGTATTTGTTTCGCCGATTAGATGCGATGAAATACGCATCATTTTGAATCAATTGATAACTTTTTCAGAGAAATGGATAAATATGTTTAATAAAAAAAGTATTAAGGATATTGATGTAAATGGAAAGAAAGTGCTGGTTCGCGTTGATTTTAATGTCCCAATCAAAGAGGGAAAGATCAAAGATGATACACGAATCACATCAGCACTTCCAACCATTAATTATTTGCTGGAAAATGGTGCAGCAGTCATTTTATTTTCACATTTGGGACGACCAAAAGACGAACCCGATCCAGTTTTTTCACTCGCTCCTGTTGCTGAGCACTTAGCTACATTAATTCCAAATAAGGTTAAGTTTGCGAGTGATTGTATTGGAGATGTGGCGGAAGAAGCCGCAGCTGTATTAAAGCCAGGTGAGGTTTTGGTTTTGGAGAATACACGCTTTTATAAAGCAGAGAAAAAGAACGACCCAGAGATGGCCCAGAAATTTGCAAAACTGGCAGATATTTATGTAAATGATGCTTTTGGATCGGCACATCGTGCTCATGCTTCAACAGAAGGTGTTGCCCAATATTTGCCAGCTGTAGCAGGATTCTTGATGGAGAAGGAAATTCGCTATTTAGGACAAGCGATTGCTGATCCAGCCCGACCATTTGTTGCGATTCTTGGTGGTGCAAAAATCAGTGACAAAATTGGTGTTATTGATAATTTGCTTAACAAAGCGGATGCGGTTCTAATCGGTGGTGGGATGGCAAATACTTTTCTTAAAGCGCAAGGTTATCAAATGGCGGATTCCCTGGTTGAAGAGGAAGTTCTCGAAACTGCATCAGAACTACTGGCAAAAGGTGGAAAAAAATTACACCTCCCACAAGATTTGGTGATTGCGAATGCTTTTGAAAATGAAGCAGAAATTAAAACCATAGGTTTGGAAGATGTACCAGCTGGGTGGCGGGTTTTGGATATTGGTCCGAAAACAGTGGACGCCTTTTCAAAGGTAATTTCCGAGGCTGGTACGATTGTTTGGAATGGTCCGATGGGCGTTTTTGAAATGTCCAATTTTGCAAAAGGTACTTTTGATATTGCAAAATCAGTTGCTTCATCTAAAGCTGTGTCGATTATTGGTGGTGGTGATTCTGTTTCTGCGATCAACCAATCCGGTTTATCAGATAAGGTAACCCATATTTCAACAGGTGGTGGTGCATCATTAGAGATGTTAGAAGGGAAAATTCTTCCTGGATTAGCAGCTCTGCAGGATAAATAAGAATTCTTGGAATTTTTAATTAATTTTTAATTAATTTTTCCCTTAATTCAAAATTTCTGGTATAATTCGCGCGCTGCCCTTCGTAAGTAAATTTTTTGGACAAACAGTTCCCTTCTCAGGAAGAGAAATCTTCTTAACAGGTGAATTGGAGGAAATAAGTTGGCTAATATAAAATCTGCGATAAAACGCAACAAGCAAAATGATAAACGACGTTTACGCAACAGAGTTTACCGTGGACGTGCCCGAACTTTTGTTTATAAAGCTCGAAATGTAATTGAAGCTGAAGAATCAAAAGAAGTAGTGATGGCTAGTGTTGTCGAAGCTGTAAAAGCATTAGACGTAGCTGCACAAAAAGGCGTCATTCATAAAAATAATGCTGCACGTCGCAAAAGTCGTTTAATGAAGCGACTGGCGAGCTTACCAGAAACAAAGTAAGTTTTTTAACATGAAGCACCGTGAGTGGGAGATGAAAAACCTCCCGCTTTTGGTTTAAATACTTGGCGAATCAACCCTGGCAATAAACGACCTTGTTATTTTCACGTGATTCTAAAAGTCTTAATGTTATAATTTTCGAGGATTTTAAACATTAAAGGTGAAAATGTTTGACATAGAACAAAAAATTGTCGAAGAAAAAATTAAGCAATTCTTAGCAGAAAATGACCTGCCGGAAATTGGTTTTCAATGGAATTGGATCCCATTTTCAGGTCATTGGGGAATTTCAACTTCTTTATTTTCATTGGCTGCAGCAGAAGCAAAACTTAAACAAATAAAGATAAATGTTCCTGCACGTGCGAAAGATTTGGCGATTGCAATTGCTGATTTTATTGGTACACCTATTGGATTTGAGAAAGTTGAATCGGTTAATGGGTATCTCAATCTTTATTTTTCTCAAACAGATTATGCAAAAAGAGTCCTCAACGAAGTACTAACCCAGAAAGATGATTTTGGAAGGATAGAGAAAAAAAACCAACGTGTGATGGTGGAGTTTTCGCAACCCAACACACACAAAGCGTTTCATGTCGGACATCTCCGCTCAGCCATTTTAGGAGATACCCTGGCCAGAATCCTTGATTTTGCTGGATATGATGTCATTAGGGCAAACTATCCAGGAGACATGGGGCTACACGTGATCAAGTGGTTGTGGTGCTACCAAAAATTCCATGCTGGTGAAACTCCTGAAAACAATATTACCCAGTGGATGGGAAAAATCTATGCTGAAGCAAATAGTAGATTGGAAGCAGAGCCAGAATTAGAAAGCGAGATTAGAGCTTTATACAAAAAATGGGATCAAAGAGACCCAATAATTGTTGATCTTTGGGAAAAAACCCGGGAATGGTCCTTACAAGGTTTCTATCAAATCTATGAGAAATTAAATATTCATTTTGATGTGTATTATTTCAATAGCCAGATGGAAAAACCCGGAAAAGAAATTGTTCAGGAATTAATCGACAAGAATATTGCCACCGATGAACGACCTGAAGGGGCTGTCATCGTGAAAATTGATGAGATTTTGGGGCTTAGTAAAGAAAAATATCGTGTATTCGTTGCCCTTCGTTCCGATGGAACTGCCTTGTACGCAACCGAGGATCTGGCTTTGGTCAGACAAAAATTTGTAGATTATCCAGATCTCTCAAAAGCACTTTATATCGTTGATGTAAGGCAATCGCTTCATTTTACGCAGGTGTTTAAGACGATGGAACTGGCAGGGTATGATTTTGCAACCAAATGTGAGCATGTGCCTTATGAATTGGTTAATTTACCAGGCAATGTTGTTATGGCATCTCGCGAAGGAACGGTGGTTTTGCTTGAAGATCTGATTAAAGAAGCAACGAAACGGGCTTATGAAGTTGTTGAGGAAAAGAACCCGGATTTGAAAGTTGAACAAAAAATTGCTACAGCTGAAGCTGTGGGTATTGGAGCGATCAAATACCCGATGCAGGCAAGAGAAAATACAAAAGTTGTAACATTTGACTGGGAATCCGCACTCGATTTTAATGGGCAAGCAGCACCTTATATACAATATGCTTATGTGCGGTGTGGTAGTATTCTTAGGAAGGCAAAATCTACCACGATTGAAAATGTTATGGTTGATTATGAATTGACAACCCAGGAAGTACAATTAATTGATCTCATTTCCAGGTTTTCTCGAGAAGTAGAACGAGCTGCAGAAGAACGGCGAACAATTCAGATCGCCAATTATGCTTATGAACTGGCAAAAACATTTAATAACTTTTATACTAATTGTCCAGTTCTCACTGCAGAAGAGTCAATTCGAATCACAAGATTAAACTTAGTTTTGGCAACCCGTCAGGTATTGAAAAATAATCTGACTTTGCTGGGCATCACAGCCCCAGAAGCGATGTGAACCGATGGTTAAAAAATCAAATTGAAAAGGAGAAAATAAAAAAATGACCATTCGAACCCTCATTATGGGCGCAGCTGGGCGCGACTTTCACAACTTTAATGTGTATTTCAGAGATAATAGTGATTATCAAGTAGTTGCATTTACAGCTACCCAAATCCCTAATATCGAAGGACGTCGATATCCTGCAGTACTGGCTGGTTCACTATATCCTGAAGGAATTCCGATTTATCCTGAATCCGAGTTGCGTGAATTAATAAAAGAATTAAATGTTGATCAAGTAGTGTTTGCATATAGTGATGTGGAGCATGCATATGTAATGCATAAAGCTGCTTTGGTAAATGAGGCTGGTGCCGATTTTCGTTTAATGGGATTAAGAAACACCCAGTTAACCTCAACAAAACCAGTCATTTCTGTTACAGCGGTTAGAACGGGCTCTGGTAAAAGCCAGACTACCCGCCGTGTATCATTGATCTTGCGGGATATGGGTTATCGTGTCGCAGCAATTCGACATCCCATGCCATATGGTGATTTAGCCAAACAGAAAGTTCAGCGATTTGCAGAGTACAGTGATTTGGACAAACACGAATGCACGATTGAAGAACGAGAAGAGTATGAACCACATCTTGATAATGGTGTAATAGTTTATGCGGGTGTGGACTATGAAGCTATCCTTCGTCAGGCAGAGGAAGAGGTAGATATTGTTTTGTGGGATGGTGGCAATAATGATTTTTCATTCTACAAAGAAGATTTAGCAATCGTTGTGGTGGATCCACATCGTCCTGGTCATGAATCCAGTTATTACCCTGGTGAAACCAACACCATCCATGCTGATGTTTTTGTGGTAAATAAAGTTGATACCGCAGATCCTGATAAAGTGATTCAAGTTCGCGAAAATATTCATCGCTTGAATCCGAATGCATTGGTTATTGAAGGTGCTTCTCCATTATTTGTTGAGGATCCAGAAGCAATTCGAGGAAAACGTGTTCTTGTTGTTGAAGATGGCCCGACACTTACCCATGGTGGTATGAAATATGGTGCTGCTTATGTGGCTGCACGTAGATTTGGAGCTGCAGAGATTGTCGATCCAAGACCATTTGCTGTTCGTTCAATTGTAGACACTTATGAAAAATATCCTGAAACCGGGACTATTTTGCCGGCAATGGGTTATGGTAGTGAACAAATGAAAGACCTTGAGGCAACCATTAATAATTCCGATGTAGATTTGGTGGTTTCTGGAACACCTATTGATCTCAATCGTGTCATCAAGGTTAACAAACCAATGCAAAGAGTAAGGTACGAATTGCAAGAAATTGGTCAACCAACTTTGAAAGATATTCTCCAAGAAAAATTTGGAAAATAATTTATGAAATAAGAGGGATCGGAGTACTCCGATCCCTCATTTTGAAAGGTAAGTATGTTTATTGATGAAGCCAAAATATTTGTCGCTTCTGGAAAAGGAGGCGATGGAGCTGTTCATTTTCGCCGCGAGAAATATGTTCCCAGAGGTGGTCCTGACGGTGGAGATGGGGGTAAAGGTGGTGATGTTGTCTTACGTGTAAGACATACCTTAAACACCTTAAACTCATTTCAATACAATCAAAAATTCTTGGCTTCTCCTGGGGGAAATGGAGCTAAACAAAAGATGACAGGAAAATCTGCACCAACTTTGTACATTGATGTACCACCGGGAACTTTGGTGTATGATTTTGAGACTGGTGAATTGCTTGGTGATCTGGTTGAAAGAGATCAAGAATTGTTAATTTGCAAAGGGGGTAGAGGCGGTAAAGGAAACGTTCATTTTGTTAGTGCCCGACATCAAGTACCACGTGTTGGAGAAAAAGGGGAACCCGGTGAAGAAAAAACTTTGCGGCTAGAGTTAAAACTCATAGCCGATATTGGGATTGTTGGTGTCCCAAACGCAGGTAAATCAAGTTTTCTGGCTGCAGTGACCAATGCAAATCCAAAAATTGCAGATTATCCTTTTACTACGATTGAACCAAACCTTGGTGTTGTGGAATTGGATATGGATAATTCGCTGGTATTAGCAGATATCCCTGGCCTAATTGAAGGTGCTCATATGGGGGTTGGATTAGGTGACGCATTCCTTAAGCACATTCAACGGACGAAAGTTTTGATTCACATCCTCGATGGCCTGTCAGAAGATCCAATTGCGGACTTTTCGCAAATCAATTCTGAAATGGCGTTATTTGACCCAACCTTAAAACAAAAAGAACAAATAATTTTGTTCAACAAAATGGATATCCCTGAGGTTCAGGAAAAATGGCCTTCAATAAAAAAGAAATTAGAAAAGAAGGGATACCATCCGACAGCAATTTCAACCATGATCATTGATGATTTAAAACCAATTCTTTGGAAAGCCCTTGAACTGGTTCGCAATGCTCCAGAACCTGAAGTAAGTGAAACAATGCCAGTTTATCGTCCGGAAGAAGATCCAAATGAGTTTCGGATTGAAATAATAGAAGATGGGTACCGGGTTTATGGTAAGGCTATTGAACGTGCAGCAAAAATGACCTATTGGGAACATGATGGCTCGGTTCGTCGATTCCAAAAACTGTTGGAATCTCTTGGCGTTGAGGAGAAATTACGCGAATTGGGAATTCAGGAAGGTCAAAGTGTTTTCATTGATGATTTCGAATTGGAATGGCAGGATTAACAATGCGCGTAGGAGTGTTTGGCGGTACTTTTGATCCCCCTCATTTAGGTCATCTAATTTTAGCTGCTGAGGCATCCTCACAAATGAAGTTAGATAAGCTGCTGTGGGTATTGACGCCGGATCCACCTCACAAGCGTGACCAGCATTTAACACCCATTGAAATTAGATTTGAATTGGTGAAATTATCGTTGATGGATGATCCAACATTTGAAATGTGTCGTGTTGATCTTGATCGTCCCGGTCCGCACTATACCTTGGATACTGTCAAATTAATCAAGCAGGAATATCCTGGTGCCGATGTTTTTTATTTGATAGGTGGGGACTCACTCCATGATTATCCAAATTGGCATAAGGCTTCTGAGTTGTTGGATGAATTGAACGGATTAGGTGTAATGCGTAGGCCGGGTGATCAGGTAGATATAAGCTTATTGGAATCACAAATTTCAGGAATCAGCCAAAAAATTCACTTCATCGAAGCGCCATTACTTGAAATAGCTTCGCATCAAATACGGAGACGTATCCGACAAGGAAGACCTTTTCGATATTATGTTTTGCCTGTTGTTTATCGAAAAATTCTGGAAGCGGGTTACTATTTCGATATATCACCAGATAAAAATGGTGATCCAAGACCAGTGAGTTAGCAAAGCAAATAGAAAATCAATTTTTTGTGCTTTTTTTATCCATAAGATGCAAGGAATTCTTTGTTTTCCGATCGCCTTTCTTAAATAAAAACACATCCTGATCAATTTTCAAGATGTGTTTTTTTCAAATTATTGAGAGATCAATTGTAAATTGCCTAAGCCTAAGGTAATATAAAAAGTCAATTGTGGTCCAGAACCATTCAAACTGTATTCATTTCCTGATACATTCCATGTGCCACGCAATTCGACATTGTTGAGGCCACCTTCAACGGTTATTAATGCAGGTACTCCTTTAGGAATGATAATTTTCAAATCACCCAAACCATAGTTGATTTCAACTTGCGTATCTAATTGAAGATCACCTGAGAAATCCAAGGTATAAGATCCTGGTCCGGCATCAAAGTATATGTTTTTGACGTTAGCATTTCCAAGTCCGATAAGATCCACTTGCGATGCACCAGTTGCGTAATGAAGTGAACTCATCTCAACCGGGTTGAGACTATCAAAAGTAATATTTCCTTGACTTGCTCCATCACTTATGCTCAAACTTGTTAGTGGGATACCAGAGAAATCTAAATCTCCCTGATAAGCACCGGCATTAATTTCAAGTTCAGTTGGATGATCTCCAAGTTGTATATTCCAATCATTAACAACTTTATTGTCTGGAATGCCTATCTGGCTTTTGGTTTCCTGAGAAATTTTTATTCCATTTGCCTTTGAATAAATTTCCGGAACCCACAATGACATATTGTAGTTGATTTCACCCGAAATCCATTCTTCAGAACCTCCGCTGATGTTCAGCCGTCCAGCTCCCATTGCAATCTCCAATTCCGAATAATCGCGATCATCTGGTATTGGCTGATTGATTGTAAATACCTGTTCATTTTGTGTGGATATTTTAGGAACATCTACATTGAATGAACAAGCCAATGATGTCATAAGTATGATGGTAAGTACGATTAGAATTCTTTTATTCATAATTACCTTTTTTCTTTCTCTGAGTTTGTGTTCTGATCATCAGAGGGTGTATTATTTGCCAGATTTTGGTCGATTGCTGGAGGTGAATAATCTGTTTGTTGTGGTTTGGATATTTGAGAACCACTAAAGGTCAAAGTATCAGGATAGTCCCTGGTACCGACCCTGGTCAGAATAATGGCACCTAATCCAAATAAACTTAGTGTGGTAGTTAATAACCATCCAACACAGGGAATTGCGCCTAAAACTCTCGCGACGATTGATAGAATTACAGTACCAATACCTGCAATTAAAGCCGGTGACATGTTGGGGCTTTTCTCAAATAATCGTTTTCCGATTTCATAACCGAGCGCAATCCATCCATAAATCAAAGCTACAATGAAAGCCATGATTCCGATTAATCCAAGTGGAATTAATACAATCGTAATCATGCATACCAGTATGATTGCTGGAAAAGCAAACGCTGTCAGTAAACCGATACCCCAATGAGTGAATGGTTGTTTGCCGATGGAGCTTGATATTCGATCGGTAGATTTTGGTGCGATGAGAATTACCAACATGGCTAATCCACCCAGAGCGATTATTTGTAAGATTGCCCACAATAATTTTGTGAAAAATCCTGTTGTCCTTTTTGCTGCTTCAAGGGGAATTATGGTCGCATCTGGAATGTCAACTTTTCCAAAATTAAAATCAAAAGGCAAATTAGAAATTTGTGATCCTTCAATTCTGGCACCTTCTGCTTGTCTTAAATTACTACCGAAGTTAAAAAAGGATCCTTCGATTGTGGCTGTTTCGGAAAGAGTTACAGTTCCACCAATCGCTTGCACATCACCGGTTACATTACCTTCAATTTCAATAACACCACCTATAATAGCAATGCTGCCTCTTACCTCTGAGCCAGGTTTTAATGTGGCATTTCCGCCAACAACCGCTAAATCGCCATTTAAAACCTGATTTTCCTTTAAGGTAAAAGATTGCCCAATTACGACTTTATCCTCGTTGATGGTAGGCGGTGTTTCAGCTGATAGGCTTGCTGAGACACTACTTACTTGGCCGAGGAGTAAGATTGCCAGAATGACAATATTAAGAAAAAAAGTTTTTAGTTTCATTTTTGCACTACTCCTTGTTTAGAAACTCTCCATACAGCAACTCCCCAAATTGGCATCATAACCAATCCCCAAACCGCAATGATTAACCAGATGGCTGAAATGGCTAATGGGGGGAGTTTGTATAAGAATTGATAAATCATTGCTCGAATATTTATAAAAGCCTGGAAAAAACCTGTTAGGGTAGATGTAGCTCCAACTATTATTTCACCGGCTGAATAAGTTAAAGAAAAAATTACCAGTAATAACACTGTGATCAATAAAATCATTAATCCTACAAATAACAGGTATCTAATTGATTGCAGTTGGAGTTCCTTTTGTTTTTTAATTTCCAAGGTGTGAGCGAAACGTTTTGTAAAACCTTGAGCAGGAGACACCATTGGTGTTTGAAATAAAATATTTTCTACTTGATTCCAGGATTCACTTAACTCTGAACATTGTTTACATTCAAGTAAATGGGTAGATAATTCCCTGTTATTTATTTCAGATAAATCTCTTTGTGTAAATATCCAATCTTCAAAAGGCTGGTGATCCATTTTTGATCCTTTCTACTTTAGGAGATAATTGGTGATTGTTTTGCCAGAGAATTGCAAGTTTTTTTCTTGCTCGATGTAATCTGCTTTTCACTGCATTTATTGAAATGTCTAATGCCTGACTGATTTCTTCTTCTGAACATTCATGCCAATACCGCAAAACGATTGATGCACGATCCAACTCAGGTAAGTCTTTCAATAGGGCTTGAATTTGACTTTGATACTCGTTTTGTAAAGTTACAGTTTCCGGATTAGGTGTGTTGTGGTCTGGTGCAGTTTCTGCAACATAATCATCGATATCCGTTACTGGCAATTTTCTTTTGCGATGTTGATCGATGCAATAATGAGCCGCTATCGACATTAACCAGGTGCCAAAAGATCGATCCGGATTGTATTTCTTGATCGATTGATAAGCCCTCCAAAAAGTCTCTTGTGCTGCATCTTCTGCTGCCTCAACATTCCCTAACATTCTGAAACACAGATTAAATACCGGTTGCTGAAATGTTTCTACGATTTGGTAGAAGGCCGGTTCATCTCCGTTTATTGCTTGTTTCAAAATCTCAGGATCGACGTTATTCACAAAATCTCCAGTTTTTGTTACATCTTAATATACGCAAAGGGGTATTAAAAGTGTCAAATTAAAAATTTATCTTTTTAGGACCATTAATAAATTAAAATCAAAGAGATTATCATAACTGTTAAGACCCTGGAAGGATACTAACTTTTTATCCGATATATAATCATTGATAACAAAATCTCTTTCAAAGATGTTTTCAACTATTTTTATTTTATCCCAAGAAGTTTTCTAACTCATTTATAAAAAAGGAAATGACCAATGAAATTAGGTGTTTGTTATTACCCCGAACAATACCCGGAGGAAGTTTGGAAAAAAGATGCCGTTGCAATGCGTGAACTGGGTATTAAAATTGTACGAATTGGGGAATATGCCTGGCATAAAATCGAACCTCGAGAAGAGATGTACGAGTGGGAATGGCTCGATAAAATAATTGATATTCTCGATAAAGAAGGGCTTCAGATTGTTTTGTGCACACCTACATCTGCACCGCCTTCCTGGATGATTAATTTACATCCAGATATTTTGCCGGTTGGTGAAAACGGTGTTTCTAAAAATTTTGGTTCACGTAGGCATTATTGTCCAAACAATCAAAAATTTCACGAATACACCAAGAAAATAGTTACTAAATTAGCGGATAGATATGGGGGTAATCCTGCAATCATTGGCTGGCAAGTTGATAACGAAATCGGTGCACACAACTCAGTCAGATGTTATTGCGATCGTTGCGTACAAGGATTTCGTCAATGGTTGATAAATCGATACGAAACCATTAATAATTTAAATGATTCCTGGGGAACCGTATACTGGAGCCAGGTTTATAACCATTGGGAAGAAATATTTCCACCAAACTTGACAGTGACATCAGCAAATCCCTCTCAGTTATTGGATTATTATCGTTTTAGTTCTGATTCCTTTAATGATTTTGTGAAACTACAGACTTTGATCATTAAACAATTTTCTGAGAATCAATTTGTTACACATAATCCGGAACTGATCTCCTTTGAAGTAAACACTCACAAACTGCGTAAAAATCTGGATTTCCTTTCTGCGAATTCATTTCCTACTGGGCAGGCTGAAATTTTAACAAAGAAACTTTATGCTCCTTGGGAAAATATTCCAGAGTTTTCTTATGATGTGGGTGATCCTTACATTACAGGCTTCCTCCATTCTTGGGTGCGTGGCTCGAGAAACAAACCTTTCTGGATTATGCAGCAACAGGTTGGACAGACCAATTGGGCTGAAATTAACCCCGGTATACGTAGAGGTACTGTCAGATTGTGGACGTGGTATGCTACCGCAAATGGTGCAGAAGCTGTGATATTTAATCGATGGCGAGCTACTCGTTTTGCACAAGAAAATTATCAATCTGGTTTATTTAAGCATGATGGGACGCCTGACATCGGTTTCAAAGAAATAACCAACATATTACCAGAATCACCGGTACTCGAACAACTCCGTGAAGAACCGTTGAACTCATCCGTTGCGATTCTCACTCGATTTGATGATCTTTGGGGAATCAATATTCAACCACATCGAAAACATTTCGAATATTTAAGGACGATATTTGCTTACTACCGTACATTATTGGAATTAGGAGTAGGAGTCGATCTGGTTCCACACGACGCTGAATTAAGTGATTATCGTTTGGTGATTGCTCCATTGGCATTTATTGTCGATAAAGAAATCACAGAAAGATTAGAAGCTTATGCAGCCAGGGGTGGATCTCTGTTATTTGGAACACGGTCAGGTAGCAAAAATGAATCAAATATTATGGTCAATGAACCCCTACCAGGTTTGTTAAGATCACTGGTTGGTGGAAAAATAAGTGACTGGCAATCACTACCGGATGGTGTTCAATTCATGTTACGTTCAGAAATTCCTGGGCTGATAGGAGAAGCAGGGTTTTGGACGGAAGCGATAGAAGCGGATGAAGGAGAAATTGTGAATGTACTGGCAAGATACCTGGGAGGACCACTTTCTGGCAAATCTGCGATAACGGAACATGAATTTGGAGCTGGAACAGTTTATTATCTTGGTTTTTATCCAAGCCATGAGCAATTGAAATCCATTTTGAAACATTTAGCACAACGTGTGCGCTGTGAAGGAATGATCGATTTACCGGAAGGGGTTGCGGTAATTCAACGAGGAAATCACCGTATTGCATTCAATTTCACAAGAAATGAAAAAACTTTTGTAATGGATGATCAAATGGTCACGCTACCACCCAGAGACATTAAATTCTTCTTACGTGACTGGAGTTAGTGTACTGAGTTCATAACTTGATGTAGGTTAACTTTTATCCTTTTGCTGGTGATCCAATTGCCAGGCTCAGAGTGTGATTATCTATATCAGGACCAGAACCGAATTTCATACGAATTGGCGGATCTTTTCTCGGGTGCATTCCTGCAAGGACTAATTCCTTGATGATTGAGGTTCTTGGTTCTAGAATACCAATGCTGAAGGGTTGGTTTCCTATTTTGGATTGGAAATGCGAGATCATCGAAAGTTGATTTTCGTTCTCTGTACTTGTTCCCCAGGGGCCAGCGGTAACCCAACCTGCACGGCCAACTCTGCCAAATATATAAGATTGGATTTTGCCATCTGATTTCTTTACAAACGCCAACTCGGGGTAGTTCTCGAACCGTTTACGCAGAAAATAACTTCTATCATCACCAAATAATGCATGGTCAAGAATGAAAATCTCTTCCAAATTATGAAAAGTCATTGGACTTACACCTGAGGATTCTTGTGCTTCAATCTGCCCAAATAATCGCAATGATCGGTAAAGAGGTTCAAATCCTAGATCCTGGTATAAAGGCACGGCTTTTTGAACACCATCCAGAAAAACAGTTTCTATATTTTGTGCAGATAAAAATGATAGGCATGTTTCCATCAATGCTTTTCCAACACCTTGGTTTCGGAAGAGTTTATCAACAATTAATTCTCCGATGAAACCTGTATGTTTATACGCTGTGGCAATACACATACCTATCTTTTCATGATTATTCTTAGCGATAAAACAGCCCTTTGAATTAAAGGAATAGAAAGTGGTAAGTTCGCGGATTGTTTCACTGTGCCAACCTTCCTTCTGGGTTAGGTTTGAAGCAAATTCCAAATCACCTTTATCGTTAAATGGGCTGATCGAAATATTATCTAGAATCATCAATCAGAATGTGACCTTCTTGCAAGTTTGTTGTGGATTATCCGTTAATATTGCATCTACCTTCATTCTTTTGTAAATCCACAAGCGCTTATCAGGGGTTGGATCGAGCGGACATACAATTTGATCGTTTTTCCGTACGCTATGTATATAAAAAGGATTTAGAAACATTAATGGCCAGAAAGGTCCAATAATTTGCATTTCCGGATCAGGAGAAAAACCTGACATTGTAATTAAACCTGCTGGAATATCCTGTGCCAATTTATGAACTGCCTGGACTCTTGCTTTAGAAAATGAGATCACAAATGTTCGGTTCCGAATTCCGGCTTGATCCAGAATCTGAACCAATTGGCGACAGATTTTTTCTTCCAAAAATCGATCTGTTTTCAACTCCAATGCTAAACCCTTATTTTCTGGCAAAATAGCGGCTAATTCAGTTAAAAGAGGTATTTTTTCATCGATGAATTCTTCTCTTCCATAGTAAGCAGAAAATTGCTTCAACTCATCGACTGTAAAATCTGAAACAAGTCCCTTTCCATTGGTGGTACGATCAATAGTGCCGTCATGAATGCACATGAATTGACCATCCTTGCTGATTTGAAGATCTGTTTCAATAATGTCCGCTCCATCCTGGATGGCCTGATTGAAAGATGCCATCGTGTTTTCAGGACAGAGGACATTGTTTCCCCGGTGTGCCATAATGTAAGGTTTTTTCTTTCCTGGAATTAATAAGTTTTTCGCCTTCATTCTGTAAATACCATTTCTTCCTTACCAGTCAATTTATCCTGAATGCGACTGACAACCAATTCCAAATGTTTGGGTTGGTGCACAAAATCCAGATTATCCGTGCGGATGGTTAAAACAGGACAAAGATCAAATGCTTGCATCCACTCTTCATAGTAGGTTTCTAATCTTTTTAAGTAATCTTCACTAATACCTGTTTCAATACTTCTCCCACGCATGCGAATTCGATCCATCAATACAGATACTGGAGCACTTAAAAAGACAAGTAAAGCAGGAGCAGGGAGATTTTGAATGATTAAATCGAAAATTTTACGGTAAGTGCGATAATCTCTTTCCGATATGTTACCCATGTCGTGCAGTGCCCTTGCAAAGATAAAAGCATCCTCATAGATACTTCGATCTATGATTGATGAGCGAGGGTCATTTGCCATTTCCAGGTGTTGTTCGGCTCTATGGCCGAGGAAAAATACCTGTAAATGAAATGACCATTTTTCCATGTTGGCATAAAAATCTGGTAAATATGGGTTATCTGATACTGATTCATACGCGGTGCGCCAGCGTAAACGAGAACCAATTCTTTCCGTTAAGGAAGTTTTTCCTGATCCAATATTTCCAGCAACTAATACAAGATGTTTCGACATGTTTTTTTCCTTTGTTTGGTTTGCATAAAAATTTTACATGATTTAAGCAAAACGAAAAAGCAGATCAGAAAAGGAAATAAAAAGCTCTGTTTTGATCCAGAGCTTTTTGAGGTCAAGTAAAAATTCGATTAACTACTTTTGGTTGGGATATATTTACTAATTTTATGCGCAAGATTGGCAATGGGCATGGTTTGTAACCAGACACGACCTGGACCTTTTAATGTCGCCAGGAACAACCCTTCGCCAGAGAAGACAATATTTTTTAATCCTTTCACCATTTGGATGTCATAGGCAACGGATGGATCGAATGCAGCAATATGGCCGGGATCAACTTTCAAAATTTGTCCAGCTGCAAGATTATATTCTTTTACTTCCCCAGGAATTTCTAGAAATGCTACGCCGGGACCGGTTAATTTTTGTAAAATAAATCCTTCACCTCCAAAAAGGCCAGCTCCTAACTTCTTACGAAAGTGCATTTCCATTTTTACGGAAGCTTGTGCACACATGAAGGCATCTTTTTGAGTAATGATCATTTGATTTGGAGCCAGTTGAATGGGTAATACCTTGCCAGGCGCTTCAGGGGTGAAAGTAATCATTCCGTTTTGTACCCTACTGGTATAGGTAGTCATAAATAAGGATTCGCCTGAAAGGGCGCGACCGAGCCCCGACATTAAACCACCGCGAGTGTTGGTTTCCATTTCAATACCATCACTCATCCAGGCCATTCCTCCGGATTCCGTGAACATTGATTCGCCAGAATCTAATTGCACTTCAAGGCTTTGTAATACTGTTCCTGATATTGCGTATCGCATATATTCCTCCTGGAAATTTGATTATGTATATTATATGACAATAAGATCTCAATAAAGATTCTTCGGCTAACCTTTTTGTTTTCACATAAAGATATTCGCATTGTATAAATTCAAAGAAATTTTTGCAATACTTACCTAATTTATTCGGATTTTTGAATGACTTTATAATTGAATTATGATCAAAATTCTGTCAGAAATTGCGAGCAGCGGGAGTGAACGCAACCTTGCCATTCGGGTTTCAAATCAAGCGGAAGGAAAAATTCGGCAACATCATCCTTGGATATTTGATAATTCCATCACATCCATTAGTCATCCCGGTAAACCAGGAGATTTGGCTATTATTTTTGATAAGAAACACAAATTTCTTGCAATAGGTTTATGGGATCCATTTTCTCCCATTCGCATCCGTTTATTACATTATCAACAGCCGGTTAACATAGACCAGAATTGGTTTACCAGCAAAATAACGTCATCAATTGCCAAACGTAGCTCAATAGACAAAATTTCAACAACTGGTTATCGGCTCATACACGGTGAAAATGATGGTTTACCTGGACTGGTCGTGGACCGATATGACAAAATACTGGTAATAAAGATTTATTCTTTAGCTTGGGCACCGCATCTTGAAAAGATTATTACAAGTTTACAGGAGATAATTTCATATAAGTCAATAGTTTTGCGTTTGAGTAGAAAAATAGAAAGTGAAATGAAAGAACGATTTCAATTGATGGATGGATTATTTCTTGATGGTGACGAATTTCCAACCCCGGTTTTGTTTAAAGAAAACAAACTGATTTTTGAGGCCAATCCAGTGCTTGGACATAAAACTGGTTTTTACCTGGACCAAAGAGAGAATCGGGCAAAGGTCATGCAATTAGCGAACAGGAAAGATGTTTTAAATGTTTTTTCATACAATGGAGGGTTTTCAGTCTACGCAGCTGCAGGTGGTGCGAAAAGTGTCACCAGTGTTGATATCAATCCTTTTGCCATTGAGTCTGCAATTAGGAATTTCCACCATAATTTTTATGATGATGAGATTTTAAAAGAAATTCATAAAACGGTAGTGGAAGACGCATTTACCTATCTGGATCGGTCTGCAAAAGAAGGCAAATATTTTGGTATGGTCATTTTAGACCCTCCTATGTTTGCCCAAAACGCTAATCAAGTACCTCAAGCAATCAAGAATTACAAAAAATTAACCAGACTCGCACTCAACCTGATAGAACCAAAAGGAATATTGGTGCAGGCTTCATGTTCCAGCAGAATTTCATCGTCTGTTTTTTTCGAAGAAGTATTCAATGAGATTTCCAAAACAGGGCGAACCGCAGTGGATGTCATTCGGACATCTCATCCTATTGACCATCCGATTGGTTTTCCAGAGGGAGAATACCTTAAGTGTCTTTTTACAACAATAATCTAAGGTTGTGGCCAGGGAATTTGCACAGGGATTGAATAACCATGTTTTTCAACAGTGTAGATCTCACCGGAGGAGGGGTAATTACAGCCAGGTTCATCCTCAACGGTATAACTGGTTGTGTATTGGTTGGGGAATGAAACCGTATGCCAAAGGTAAAGCCCATTCTGACAAATCCAGGCTTCAATAAAATATCCACGATCATCATCGACTGTCATACTCATTTGATTCCAGGTGATGGTTACCTGATCACCATTCCTTGAGGCTTGAACATTTTGAGGAGGTCCATACATATTGGAACCAATCGTTTGCAAGTTCGGTGTAATATACCGGATTGGACTTATATCTCCAGTAACATCTATGACGGAGGGCGAAACCCAACACCAGTACTTGAGCTTTTCAAACTTGACATACAACCAGGCACTATTTACATAACGACCTTGTACTTCACCTTTATCACCTGGATATAAATCAGCTGCGTGTAGATATGCTGAAGATGGTCCATAGCGACAATGTGCCTGAGTATGTACCTCCACATCCGGGAAGTCATAAGTTGGTGTCGGAGAGATGGTTGGTGTGAGTGTAATGGTAGGGATTAGTGTTTTTGTATGGGTGATGGTAACGGTGGAAGTTGATGTTTGAGTTGAGGTGTAAGTAGCAGTTGCTGATGCGGTAAAGGCGATGGTGTTGGATGGTGTAGCAGAAAAGTGAATGGCAGTTTCAGTAATTGCCAGACTTGTTTTGGTTTGGATAACACTTTCAAAAGCTGTGCAGGAAGACAGCAAAATTACCAATGTAATCAAAATAATAAATTTTTTCATTTGATTTGATTTTAATTGGAAAAATATTCTTTTCAATTAAGTTTTCAATATTGTTGGTTTTTTTGATGACCTGGTACAAAACAGTAAAGAAATCTATCAATTGATTTAAAATAACCCTAGAAGCAATTTGAAAGAGAGGGAGAATGAAAGAAATACCAATTCATAACATTTCTTTGAATGATCCAGAATTCATAGCCGATCCTTACCGGGAATTGGCAAGATTCCGTTCTGAATTACCAATTTTTTATGATCCAAATTACGACCGGATTTTTGTCAATTTGCATGAAGATATCAGTGTTATCTTGCGTGATAAACGCTTTGGACGGGGGATGTTACATATATATAGCCGAGAGGAATTGGGCTGGCCACCGCCAGACCCACGCCTTAAACAGTTTAGACGTTTTCAAGACCATGTTTTTATGGATATGGAAGGGGCTGCACACATCCGTTTGCGGGGTTTGGTCTCGAAAGTGTTTACTCCACGCCAGGTAGAGAGCATGCGGGAGAAGTTGGAAGCGACCACAAATACGCTGATTGATGCTGTTCCAAAACATGAGCCGTTTAATTTTGTCTCCGAGATAGCAGAACCTTTGCCGGTTGCGATGATCGCCGATCTATTAGGTATTCCAGAACCAATCAGACCAAATTTACGTCCCTGGTCTTCGGCGATCGTCAAGATGTATGAGATGAATTACACCGAAGAGGATATCGAGAATGCTAACCAGGCAGCAGATGCCTTTATGGAAACTGTTTTGGAATTAGCAGCCGAACGTCGAGCACAACCACAGGATGATTTGATCTCGATGCTTTCAATTGCCGAACTGGATGGTAGCCGATTAACAGATGATGAGTTGGCAGCAACCAGCATCTTTTTACTGAATGCTGGCCATGAGGCGACTGTAAATGGATCATCATTGGGGTTGATGACTTTGCTGAAAACTCCAGAAGCACTCGCGGAACTCAAACAGGTGATTGTTGAAGGGGAGGGGGATGCTTTGTTGAAGACTGCGGTCAATGAATTGCTGCGTTTTGAAACACCTTTACCAATGTTTGAGCGCTACGTGCTGGAAGATATGGAATTCAATGGCTATGAATTCAAACGAGGGCAGGAATTAGCTTTAATGTATATTTCTGGTAACCGTGATGAACGACGCTTTGAAAATCCAGATAAGGTTATCCTCACCAGAAGTGACAACCCTTTGTTAACCTTTGGCTTGGGCACACACTATTGCGTAGGAGCCCCATTGGCGAGGTTAGAATTGCAGACTGTATATCGAATTTTGTTAGAACGGATGCCAAACTTGCATCTCGTTGGTGATCCAAAGTTCACAGATGGTTTTGTGATTCGAGGGTTAGCTGATTTGCCGATGAGTGGATAAAATTTTATTGGATATTGTTGTTGTAATAAATGAAGCTGGTCTCTATGCCAGCTTCATTTATGATTTGAACTCAAATTGGTAATTCAATCTAGTTAATGCTTTATTTAAAATTTATTGCTAGCACTCACTATAGCCACATGCGTAGCATTTACGGCATCCTTCTTCGTTGACGAACGCAGCTTCACCACACTCCGGGCAAAGATCACCGATTTGCATCATGTGTTGGGTTGCTGGTACTTCTACCCACGGTTTATCGCCATTTTTTGGTTTTTCGGTTTGAGACATACCAGCCAGACGTTCTTCGCGACCCTGTATGTAATCAGTCATGATTTGTGCCAATCCATCAGGTAAAGAGCGTACACGATTGGGACCGAACCCGAGCGGGCGTCCACCACCAATACCATTCAATTGGCTGATGACATCACGCAACCGTTTGCTGGGCTCTACGGGGGAGATCAGACGTAGGATGTAGGAAACCAGTCGTGCGATCGCTTCAGAAACGGCAGCAGTATCCGATCCGGCTTTGGCTGAGTTGATGAAGACTTCAAAAGGTTGGTATTCACCATTTTCGTTTATCGTTACAAAAGCCTTTCCGAGTGGTGTACCAATCTGATAGGTGAACCCATTCAGGTAGCGTGGGCGTGGTTTTTTGCTTTCTGACCATAAAATCGATTGTTCGGTGGCAGCAGTTGATGCGGGTACAGGAGTTTTGTCCTTTTCCTTCTCTTTCGCGGTAGCGTGCGTTTCGAGAACTACCGTCTCACGTGAGCCGGTGACATATACTGTAATTCCTTTACAGCCCAATTCCCAGGCGAGTTGATAAGCGGAAGCAACATCACTTTCAGTGGCATTGGGTGGAAAATTGATTGTCTTTGAGAGTGAGTTGTCCACATACACTTGCAGAGCTGCCTGCATGCGCACGTGTTCTTCAGCTGTGATATCTGATGAAACCACAAATGCTTTTCGAACAAAGGAGGGGATTTCTTCGATATCCTGGCAGCTACCTTGCTGCATAACTTTTTCAAAGATCTCCTGGCGTTTTTCTTTATCCCATCCCAAACGCTCAAGGGCTTTTTCAAAAGCTGGACTTGCGTATGTCAGTTTAAGATCATTTCCGTTGTCATTCACGTGTCGGATATAGGCTAAGGCAAATACGGGTTCACAACCATACCCTTCACAACCAGCAACAGTGGAAATTGTTCCGGTTGGAGCTACAGTCGTTTGTGCAGCGTTGCGAATTCCATGCGCACGAATCTGTTCGGTGATCAAATCCCAATCTAATTCGGGGCGGCCATAATCATTCTGGAAATCAAGGATGCTAACAGGAGGTTGCCAGGTGATATTTTCGGGATCGTAAATAGATCCTTTGATAGCTGGGAATGATCCGCGGCTTTTTGCCAGTTCGATACTAGTTTGCATAGAATGGTAACGTACGAATTCCATTACCTGTGCCCCAAAGTCTTGTCCTTCAGGGGAACCGTATCGAATACCTGCGTAATACATCATATCTGCGAGCCCCATAATACCCAGCCCAATTCGCCGGGCACGCAGAGCGGCTTCACGTAGCTGTGCTACAGCGGGGACATAGGCATTGGCTTCAACTACATCATCCAGGAAGATGGTGGAAAGTTCAACATCGCGTCTTAGCAATTCCCAATCAATTACACCGTTTTCATCAATATGTCGTGAGAGGTTGATGGATCCTAAACAGCAATTTTCATAAGGTCCAAGCCATTGTTCGCCACAGGGATTGGTTGCCTCCAATGCATAAAGATGTGGTACCGGATTGGAACGATTGGCTGCATCCAGGAAAAGCATCCCCGGTTCCCCGTTATGATGGGCTTGTTTGACAATTTTTGAAAAAAGCTCCCTCGCTTTAACTGTTCTATGGGTTAAGATCGGAAAGCCATCAGCTTCAATCTGGTCGATTGTGCCTTCAAATTTCTTGTGATCAGCATGGGTTACATCCGGAAAGCGGAGTTCCCAATCGTCATCGTTTTCTACTGCGCGCATAAAATCATCTGTAATACCTACCGAAATATTGAAGTTTGTTATTGCATTCTCATTAGTTTTACAGGAAATAAAATCTTCAATATCTGGATGATCGACGCGTAAAACTGCCATGTTTGCGCCACGGCGGGTTCCTCCTTGGGCAACTTCTCCGAAGGCATGATCATAGACTCTCAAAAACCCAACAGGGCCGGTTGCATTCCCAGCAGAAGATTTAACGATAGTATTCTTGGGTCTAAGGCGGGAGAAGCTGAAACCGTTGCCACCACCTGTTTGTTGGATTAATGCCGCATCCCGTAATGTCTGGAAAATACCGGCTGATGTTTTTCCCATATCATCGTCGATCGGAAGTACAAAACAAGCGGCTAATTGCCCTAAAGGAGTTCCAGCACCAGTAAAAGTCGGGGAGTTGGGGAAGAAACGTTTATCTATGAGCATACGATAGAATTCTTTTGCTCTTGTGATCGGGTCGCCATTCCAATTTGTTTCAACAATTGCTACATGATAAGCTACTCTCCAAAACATCTCTTCAATCGTTTCAATTGGTTTGCCATCATGTCCTCGTCGGAGATACCTCTTTTCCAAAACTTGCCTTGAATTGTCAGTGAGTTTGATTTTGGGTAACCCCTCCGGAATGGGTGGTGTTTCCTTCAATCCAAACGCGTTGACTTTTTGACTTGTAATGTTTTCAACAGTCATTTTTCCTCCAAACGAGCATTATGATTCGAGTAAGCGGTCTATTTCTTTGCGGATTGCATCAAGGTCATCGAGGCGTAAATATACAATTGCATAACGAATATAGGCTATCAAATCGAGTTCCTTTAATCCGTTAAATGCCATGTCGCCAACGACCCTGGAAGATACTTCCGCTCTCCCCATTTTTTGTAAAGATGTTTCAATGTCAGATACCAGGGTATCAATTTCATTGGCTGTGACAGGTCTTTTGACACAGGCAATCCGGATTCCCCGATGCAATTTTTCTCGGTCAAACTCTTCGCGGGTACCATCCCTTTTTATGATTAGGGGAGTGGCAAGGATAGCTCTTTCATAGGTACTGAAACGTTGATTACAACTTTCGCATTCACGACGTCGGCGTATTCCACCACGTGAATCGTGAGTCGTATCTATAACCCTTGATTTATCACTATGACAATAGGGGCAAATCATAACGTCTCCCTTATAAAGCCTGACCGATTATTGGCTTACCGAAAATTAAATAAATCCATATGATAACACCCCAATATATGGGGGTATAAGTAAAATAAAACCGTGTATCTACGGTTTTGATTGTAGCACAAGAATTTTAAGGGTGCAAGGAAATTTAGAAATTTTTTACTTAAAATTTTAATGAAATTAGAATAAAAATTCTATATAATTAATTCAAGAACTTATAGTAAAGTTCGATGTATCTTCGGCTTATATACAGGGGCTTGGGTGCTTATTTTTAGAAATATTCCCACCACTGTTGTTGTCTAGACCCCACAATTCAGATGAAGCCTTCGGTAATGTTAAGAAAAGTCTTTTGTAGGGAACAATAATTATTTAAAATTGCAACAAAAAAACACCGTGCGCGTTCCGGTGTTTTTGTTATGTATCAAATTACTGTGGGAGTGAAGTTGATACACATAATTGTGTGGAGTAAGTGGAAGGACCAATGGATCTAATGAACAATGAAGTGGAGCGAATTCCTTCAATTTCATCCTCATTAATCCTCTTTGAATTTTTGAAGGTAAGAAAAAACAAAGAGGTGGGAGGATGCTTTCTAACATTATCGTTGGGTACGATTTCGTAAGAAAGCAGGAATATCAAGGTCATCTGTGTTGATCACATGTGCCTGGAATTCATTGGGCGCCGCGGAGACTCTTTCAGGTCGGTGGGGGGTTGATGTGGGGGTTTGTTTTGTCTCTTCACTCTTGCTAATGGGTCGAGACTCAAAAGCAGGATTCTGGCGAACGCCCGCTCGGTCAAAACCCGTAGCTATGACCGTAATGCGTACTTCATCGCCCATATTTTCGTCGATAACAGCACCAAAGATGAGGTTTACATCTGGGTGTGCGGTTTCTTTAATAATCGCTGCGGCTTGATTTACCTCAAAGAGGGTAAGATCAGGTCCACCGGTAACATTAAAGAGAATACCGCGAGCTCCATCGATTGTGATGTCAAGTAGCTGACTTGAAATTGCGGCTTCAGCAGCAATTCGGGCACGATCTTCGCCATTGGCTCGACCAACTGCCATTAATGCTGCACCACCTTCACTCATGATCGCGCGAACATCAGCAAAATCAAGATTAATCATTCCTGGAACTGTAATTAATTCAGAAATACCTTGAATGCCCTGATGTAAAACATCATCTGCGATACGAAAAGCATCTTGCAGACTAGCTCGTTTATCGACGATTTGTAATAAGCGATCATTGGGAATGACGATCAAGGTATCTGCATGCTCTTTCAAGCGTGTAATACCACTTTCAGCTGATTTTGTTCGTCGAGCACCTTCAAAAGTAAAGGGTCGTGTTACGACACCAATGGTTAGAGCGCCAACTTCTTTGGCAATTTGTGCCACGATCGCTGCTGCACCTGTACCAGTTCCACCACCGAGACCGGCAGTTACAAAGACCATGTCTGATCCTCGCAGAACTTCGTACAAATCTTCAGCAGATTCCTCTGCAGCTTTTTGACCAATTTCTGGATTGCCACCCGAACCTAAACCTCGAGTGGTTTTGTCACCAATACGCACCCTTGTTTCTGCTTGGGAAAGCAGTAACGCCTGTGCATCGGTATTGACAGCGATAAATTCTACGCCTGACATGCCTTCTACAATCATACGATTGACAGCATTACAGCCTCCACCGCCAACACCAACAACTTTTATTCTTGCAAATGATTCTGATTGAAATTCCATTATCCTTCCTCCCGACTAAAAAATTTGCGTACGTGATCTGTATGGATTAAATTATGGAGATATCTTTTTCAAGAAATCCATAATCTTACTAACCCAATCCGGACCATTTCCTTTCGATACAAATCGACCACCACCACGCGCAGGCATTGCCGATTCGTTCATCGCCAAAGCAAAATAAAGTAAACCAACACTGGTTGAATAAGCTGGTGAATTCAATTGGTCCACCAATCCAACCAGGTTTTCTGGTCGGGCTAGCCGAACGGGTAAACCCAATATCTTGCTAGCCAATGGTCTGATTCCCGGCAGAAGACTACTTCCACCCGTCAGGACCATCCCAGCAGGTAATAAACCATCATAACCAGATCGTTTAATTTCCTGTAAAACAAGTTCGAAAATTTCCTCTGCTCGCGCTTCAATGACATGAGCCAGATCCCGTCTTGGGATTTGTGCAACTTGATCATCTCCAAAGCTACGAACTCGGAATGATTCTTCTTCACTAACCTCAGATTTGATGGCATGGCCATATTGCTTTTTTACTTTTTCAGCCTCGTCCATCGGTAATCTTAAACCATGAGCAATATCAGAGGTGATATGGTTTCCACCAACCGCAAGTACCATGGTATGCCAAACGTCGCCATCAATATAAATTGCTAAATCTGTGGTGCCACCACCAATATCACAAACGATAACACCCATATTTCTTTCCGTCTCTGAAAGTACCACTTCAGCTGAAGCAAGGGGATTGAGAATAAATTGACTGACTTCAATGCCAGCACCCTCAACGCTTTGACGGATATTTTCGACAGTTGATTCAGCAGCAGTGATAATGTGGGCTTCTACTTCAAGTCGATAACCATGCATGCCGATAGGGGAGCGGATACCGTCCTGCCCATCTACGATGAAACCTCTTTGAATAACATGTAATATCTCACGATTATGAGGGATATTTACCGCCTGTGCAGCTTCTAAGGCACGGTGCATGTCATTTATATCAATGACACCTCCGGTGACAGCCGCAACGCCACGATTATTGACAGACGAAATTTGAGAGCCAGCAAGACTTACAAATGCTTCTGAGACCTCTAATCCACAAGAGCGTTGAGCTTTTTCTACAGATCGGGCAACAGATTGGGAAGCAGCAGCTAAATCAATGATCGTACCTTTTTTTATTCCTAGCGAAGGTTCAATGCCAACACCAAGAATACGTATATTATGATCGCCTTCTATGCGACCAATCAAGGTACATACTTTTGTGGTGCCAATGTCAATTCCAACTACAATTGGTTCTTCCATCTCTACTCCCGATAATAAGGTCTTTGTGCAAATTCTATGCTGACCATGCTGGGGTATATGCCTTCAGAATTAAATTTTTCGAGAAGAGCTTGATAAGCATTTAATTTATAATGAATATCCTTTAAAGTCAAACCGACATATACGTCCCATCCCTGTTCTGCTTTCCATCCCATACCATGTGATTTATTATATAAAATTTCTGATCCAGGAGGTATAAAAGTAGCTAGCTGATTTGCTGCATCAATGAGTGTCGTATCAACTTTTTCACCCCAACCCAACATTTGACCTGCTGTTAAGCTGGATGATAGTTTTTTATTTGTTTCCAAATCTGACTGTAATAAACTGACATTTTCTGTTGAAAGCATGATTGGGGGAGCTGTCGAGGCGTTAATTGTCAACAAATTTCCTGCTTCACCACGAGGGGGGATTAAAACACCTTCAGCATCCAACCAATACACTTGTTTCTCAGTCTGCCAGCTTAAAACAGGCTGGCGTTCCACGGCTTTGATTTGAATATTATTGGGGAAAGCAACTGATATCTTGATTTCTTTAAGCTCTGGGAATGCAAGCAGCAAATCATTTTTGGCTTGTTGCGCATCAAACCAGATTATGGACTCTCCTGAAATGTCCAGGACCGCGTTTAAATCGTTGGCGGTTAATCGTGTTAAACCACTTGTTTGAATTTGGTGCACTTGAAATTCGGAAGAATTGAATAAAAGAAATATACCCACAAGGCAAAATATTCCGAGGAAGAAAGATAAGAAACGCCAACCTATATTTATAGACGAAATAGCGGGAAGACGAACAGCTGCTCCGGTTGCACCGATTGAATAATTGTATTGTCGGCGGTTTGTTTGTCTTGGAAATGCAGGGTAGGAAACCGCAAATGCTTCTTTTCTGGTGATGACAGGAACAGAAGAACTTTTAATAGGTTGTTGGACAGCTTTTGTGGTTTGTTTTACCTTACTCTGTAAAGCTTGTTTTTGTCTTTGTCGAACTAAATCAGCTTTTGTTAAACCATTTGCTGCATTCATTGGCTCATCCTCCGATATTGATGGATTGATCGAGAATTTTCTTTAAAACGATCCATCGCAAATTCAATCAACCGGTCTATTAATTCAGTAAAAGTGATGCCAGTTGCTTCCCATAATTTGGTATACATACTAATTTGGGTGAAACCTGGAATAGTGTTCAACTCATTCAAATAAACTTTCATTTCCTTTTGGTCAATCATAAAATCAACTCTTGCTAATCCAGCACAATCGATTGATTTATAAGCCTTCAATGCATAATCTTTGATCTTGTTTGTAATTTCCTCTGGCAATTCCGCTGGAATCACAAGTTGTGAGACACCATTGATATACTTGTCGTCATAACTATAAAAATCGTCTCCGGGGATAATTTCCCCTGGAACAGATATCAAGGGATTTTCATTTCCCAAAACAGAAATTTCAACTTCTAATGGTTTTTCCAACCCTACTTCTACCAATACCCTTCGGTCATACTGGGCAGCATCCAATAACCCAGATTTGAGTTGTTGGGCATTTCTACATTTGTTGATTCCGACTGAAGAACCCATATTTACTGGTTTTGTAAAAAACGGATAGTTGCCTAATTTTTCAACTTGATTAATTACTGCATTAATATCGGTTTCTATTTCTTTTCTTGTAAATATTCGATCTTCGACAACTGGAATTTGATTGGCTTTCATGATTTGTTTGAAAACAGCTTTATCCATGCCAACTGCCGAGCCAAGGACTCCTGCTCCAACGAACGCAATGTCGGAAATTTCCAATACGCCTTGAATTTTTCCATCTTCTCCAAATGGGCCATGGGTAACCGGGAAAATGACATCTACCGTTGCATATGGATCAAGAATTATTTGGTTATTTAGCTCTGAACGTGTATAAACTATATTGATTCCCGGTTCAGCAATAATCAAAGCTGGTTTCAATTTTGAGAGATCATTTGATTCGAATGCTTCTAACACTTTTTCACCAACCATCCAGACGCCTTCATGTGTTATCCCAATTTCAACGACGTTGTATTTATTTCGGTCAATTTTATCTAATACTGAACGTGCAGAAAGGAGAGAAATCTCGTGTTCTCCCGATCTGCCGCCAAATAGTACGGCTACCGTTAATTGGTTCATATCGCAGCCTTTCCTGATTGTGTATTGTTATTTAATGCTATTTGATTGAACCCTACCATTTCAACTTCTAACTCCAAATCCACATTAAATTTGTCTTTTACCGATTTTTTTACAATAGAAATTAATTCAAAAAAATCATTGGCTGTTGCTTGCTCGGTATTTATGAAGAAATTTGCATGAACCTCGCTCACACTCACTCCACCAACGACGAGTCCTTTCAAACCCGCTGCTTCAATCAATCTTCCTGCATAATCTCCTACTGGATTTTTGAACATAGATCCCATACTTGCTCCTGGTGGTTGAGTTTTGCGACGGTAATCGCTAAATTTATTCATCCTTTCTTTGATTTTTTCAGGATCATCATAAGTGCACTCAAAGGTGGCTGATAGGATGATCCCATTCTTATGTTTGTTTTTAAGCGAACTGGATCGATAACCATACTCAAAATCTTCTTTTTTCCACAAAGATTTTTGATGATTCTGTTGCAAGATTTCAGCCAACAGCAAGTTGGTGCTAATATCGCTACCATGCGCACCTGCATTACCATAGACTGCGCCACCAATTGTTCCGGGAACAGTAGCTGCCCATTCCAGTCCTGAAAGGCCTGCTAATCCCGCCTTTCTAGCCACCAAACCCAGGTTTGCCCCAGATTCTGCTGTGATGGTTGGGTTTTCATATTTTTGATCAATCGATATTTTTTTTGCCTGATTTTGGATGATTAATCCATCAAAACCCTCATCGCTGAACAAAACATTTGATCCTGAACCTAATAAATAGAATGATATTTCATGAGTCCAACAGAATTTAATAATTTCTGACAATTCATCAACATGCTTGACTTTAATGAACCATTTTGCCATACCACCAACACGTGCAGTTGAAAAGTTTTTCAAAGCAACTTCAATTTGTAGCTTATTGCTGAATTGTTGTTGAAGTAATTCAGTTATCTGTTGGGTGTTTTTTTTCATTTTTCCTTTATGAATTTTTGAAATATTTGATCAATTTGTTAACAACCGCTTTTTTATTCTTGATTTGAGGACTTTGTAAGGTTTTTTTTGTTGCCTTTTCATAACTTACATCATCCGTTTCAATTTCCTTTCCAATAAAAACGGTCATAATGGCGAAATTCTTTATTTCAGTTTCCATACTGGTTTCATAACTCATGATTTATCTCCTTCTGAACTAGCCTAATCTTAAGGTTATTATTAATTTGAATTGCATCCCCAGCCGAAAAAACAAGCAAAACCGCACCAGGTTTCAGACTGGAATATAGATAATCCTCAATATCTTTAAGGTGGGCAATATAACGAGTGTCGGGGTGTGACATAGCCTCTACAAGTTGGGAAGCTGAAAAGTTGTTATTTTTTTCTCTGGATGCATAAATTTGACTGATAATCACGTGGTCTGCATCAGCAAAGGAATTTACAAATTCATTAAATAAAATCAGTGTTCGGGAATATGTGTGCGGTTGCCAAACTGCCCAAATTGAATGATTGGGATAGCGACTTTTGGCAGCTTGTAAAGTTGCTTGAATTTCAGTGGGGTGGTGGGCGTAATCATCAATTAGAGTAATCTGATTGATTTCCGCAATGATTTCAAATCTTCTGGATGTACCTAAAAATTCTCCTAAGAGCGTTGCAGTTTTTTCTACATCTAGACCTAATTGATGATTGAGAGCAATGATTGAAAGTGAATTTAATACATTATGAAGACCAGGGATTTTTAATTCCACTTCTGTTAATACTTCTAATCCATCATCAGTGGTTCTATTAACATTGAAGCTGTATCCACCTACAGCATTCACTTTAATGTTTCTCGCTTGATAATCACAATCCACAGATGTTCCATAGGTCAATATGTTTTCGGGGGCAAGCAATTGTAGCAATCTTCGAATCCCAGAATCGTCATGGCAACACAATAACTTTCCACCTGGCAAAAGATTTTCTGAAAAGGCTTTAAAAGCCAATAAATAATCAGAAAAAGTTGGGTAACAATCTGGATGATCGTGTTCAAGGTTTGTTATGATGCTATGAGTAAGGGATAATCCAAGAAACATGCGATCATATTCATCTGCTTCAATTACGAAATGATCTCCTAACCCAAAATGGGCATTATTCCCGAGATTTTTCGAAACACTACCAATAATGTAACTTGGATCAAGTTTTAATCCCACAAGGGTTGTTGCAAGCATTGCGGTTGTCGTGGTCTTACCATGTGTTCCTGCTATGCCGATACCTACTTTGTCTTTCATAAGTTCGGCGAGGATATCCTCCCGTTTGTAAACAGGGATTCTAGACCGGCGTGCTTCCTGAATTTCTGGATTATCCTCAGGGATGGCGGAAGACCTGATAATCAGGTCAACACCCACCAGGTGATCAGCAGAGTGTCCTTCATAAACAGGAATACCAAAGGAAATTAAATCTTTGGCAAGATCCGAGAGATATTGATCGGATCCGCTCACGGCATAGCCTTTTTCCTTTAATACACGGGCAATGGCAGATAATCCGGTACCACCTATCCCAACAAAGAACACATGTTTTTTCACAGAAACACCACCAACACAAATACAAAAGCTATTGCCACAGCAAAATAAATCGTTGGCCCACTCAATAACTCAGGAGGCATGAAAGCTAAGAGTTCTTTCGTAACGATACCAAGCTCCGAGTTCAAATCTGGTGCTAGGATAAATGAAAATGGATAAGCAGCATCATCCAGGAAAAACCACAGACTTCCGAAAATCAGGTAACCATTCACAGCACCTAAAAATAGACCCAATAAAATATCTTGAAAATGATCACGAATAAATCTACCAGAGGTGGCTAATTTTGGAAATTTAGGTGTCTGGTATCCAAAGAACACCATTGACATCAAGAGAATTGATCGCAACCAGAAAAATGAATCTGGATTATTTATTATTAATGTGTCACGAATGAACGGCACAAATCTTTCTAAAACTGAGAGTAGGAAAAGTGAGAGAATTACACTAAAACTGACCAGTAACTCTCGTGCCCAGCCACGCATGGCTCCAATTAAGGCAAATAAGAACACATACATCCAAAAGATGACATCTAATGAAATCATGAAAGACCACCTTTCTTGTTGGATGAAGAAACCTGATTTGAAATGAGAACAGCAATATGATCTGCAGCATTTGTTTTGGCTAAAGAATTCATAGCAGTTCTCATTTTTGATAATTTTTCAGGAGAGTCTAATAATAGATTAATTTCAACCATCAATCTTTTTTCCAATTCATCATTAGGAATCAACAATGCTGCCTGATTTTCAACCAGGTATTCGGCATTAGTTTTTTGATATCTCCATGCATAGGGATATGGGACCAGAATTGCAGGTAAACCAAAAAATGGTAACTCTCCTAAAGTGGAAGCACCGCTTCTGCAAATACACAAATCAGCACTTGAAAATGCTGCCGACATTTCTTCATGTAAGTAAGGGTAGCAGTTATAATTTTGGGATAGTTTCTCAGGTAATGAATTGTGAACTGCATGTACTTGTTCCCAATCATAATTCCCTACAATGTGGATTAACTGAAATTTTGATAATAGTGTTTCGAGATTCTTTATGATTACCTGATTGATCGAATGAGCACCTTTTGAGCCACCATATACCATCAAAACGGGTAAATCATTTGTTAGGTTTAATATTTTTGAAGCTTCTGCTTTGGTGTATTTTCTTAACTCACTTCTTACTGGATATCCTGTGACCACCAATTCTTTGGATTTGGGAAAAAAACGTTTTGATGTTTCGGTGGTTAATGCGATTGCTCGGGCAAATTTTGCCAAAAAATTCAATGAAAAACCTGGTTCGATATCTGGGATATACAACACAGAAGGCACTTTCATACCAGCTACTGCCATAGGAGCTGCTACATAACCACCAGTATAAAAAATCACGTCTGGTTCAAATTCCTTGATAATTCGTCTGGATTGCACAATCCCCTTCAGTAATTTAAATACATTACTGGGTAGTGTGCGTAAACCTACTCCGTGCACACCAGCTGCTGGAATTTCTCGATAAGGTAGAGCCATGCGATTAATCAATTCAGATTCCATACCGCCTTCACCGCCAACCCAAAGAAATTCACTATATTTGCCTTCCATTGCTTGCAGGACGGCTAGAGCGGGATACACCCCGCCGCCGGTCCCGCCAGCGCAAATCAACAATCGCACTAAATGGACTCCTTTCTTGAATTTTCTTAATCTGATTAACCCGACCAACACTTAAAACGAAGCCAAGACCCGTCATAATGGAAACCAGACTAGATCCTCCCAAGCTAAAGAAGGGTAGTGTGTTACCTCCGATAGGGAGGATATTGAATAAACTACCTATATTGATAAATGCTTCTAACACAATCCAGGAACTGATCCCAGCGGCAATTAATCTTCCGGCGAGGTCTTCGCTTTCGACTGCAATCTTAAAACCGCGCCAGAGAAGAAGAAGGAACAATGCCAGTACGAATATACAACCAATTAGTCCCATCTCTTCTGCAATCACAGTAAAGATCGTATCAGATTGACCGACTTCCAAACCGGTGAATTTTACGGTTCCTTGCCCAATACCTACGCCAAAAAAGCCGCCATTGATCACTGATTCAATAGCACGTTTTACCTGGGTGAGTGCTAATTGTGGATTCTGATAACCTGAAACAAATTGACCCCAGCGTACACTACCGGTTGTACTGATACGAATAACCAGGAAGAAGCTTAATACCGCAAATAATCCAATGAGTACAATTTGTTTCCAATCCAAATTTGCGAGAAACAGAATCACACTACTGATCATTACCAGGGTTAACACGGCACTATAATCGGGTTCAAGGACCAAAAGAACAGCCGTAATTCCTAAAATAAAACCGATCGGGATAACCCAAAATGTTAGTTTTTTGAGATTTTCTTGCTTGCCCTTAATCCAGAAAGCCAGGTAAAGAATGATTAATACTTTTGCTAATTCAGAAGGCTGAACACTACCGTCAAAAAAGGTACGTGTTGCACCATGCCTAACTGTACCCATAATTAGCACCAAAAACAACATAGCCCAAGTTCCGAAAAGAGCGATTAACATGAATTTTTTCCAAACTCGGTAATCGATCCAGGCAATAAAGAGGGCACCGGTTAAGCCAAGCAGCCCAAAAAGCCCTTGGCGTGAAACATAATCCCAAGGAGATGTATCTACACCTGAATAGTAGGCAATTGGCATGGATGCGGAATATAAAATTACCAAACCAAAAACAAACAAAACTAATACAATCAATATCAATGGGATGTCCAGTGTATTAAGGAATGGAATTTTGGGATTCTGATTTGTTTGTTTATTTGCTTTTATCGGAGTTGAAATACCCATTGCTTGAACCTTTCTCCCCTTTCTTCAAAATCCTTAAATTCGTCATAGCTGGTGCCACCTGGTGATAACAAAACAAAATCTCCTGGTTTTGCGATAGTGTTGGCTTTGATAACTGCTTCGTGTAATCGATCGCAAATATGGTATGCAAACCGCATTTCTTCAAAATGCATATTGTTAAAATAACTTTCGATTTTCTTGGCCGCCTCACCAAATAAAATCACTTGCGGAACTTTCTCATTAACCAGCTCTAATAAACTCTCCCAAGGTAAATTCTTATCTCTTCCACCTAATAGAAGAATAATTGGTTCATCAAACGCTTGAATAGCAGCTATCGTTCTTTCAGGAGTTGTTGCAATCGAATCGTCATACCAATGGACACCATTTTTGATAGTGACTAATTGCAATCGGTGGGGGACTCCACAGAAGGATGATATGGCTTTTTTTGTTGATGTTGGATCAAAACCCAACACCTGAGAGATTGCACAGGCTGTCATAACATTGTAAATGTTATGTTTTCCGCGCATAGGAATTTCATTGAAAGTGCAAATTGGATAAGAATTGTTGTTAAATTTTGACCAAATTGAGTCCTTTTTTATGAAAATTCCGTCCTGGTCTTCCGGTAAAGCTGAAAACCCAATCGTAGCAAGCCTTCCACGAACTAAATCCACTAATCCAGATGCACCTTTATCATCACGATTTAGGATTGCGATATCATTTCCTTTTTGATGCTTTAGAATATTTGATTTGGCTGCAGTATAAGCTTCCAAAGTACCATGTCGGTCTAGATGATTAGGTGTGATGTTGGTGATGGCTGCAATGTGAGGTGATGTGGTCATTAGTTCGAGTTGAAAACTGGATAATTCCAGTATAACCAGATCATTTGTTTGAATTTCATCAACATAATTGATTAATGGATTGCCGATATTACCACCAACCCATACTTTTTGGTTGTCTTTGACACCAGCTTCGGCAATATCACCCATCAAAGAAGTGGTTGTTGTTTTTCCTGAAGAGCCGGTGATGCCAACTACAGGTGCTATAACCGTTTCCATGAAAATCTGAGAATCGTTTGACAAAGGGACTTCGCGTTTAATCGCTTCCGTTATTATTGGGATGGTTAAAGGAACGCCACCAGAAACACAGATTAAATCACATTTATCTAACAAGCTTAGTGGATGGTTGCCTAAAACCCAATTGATAGATAGGTCCTTTAGCTGATCAAATTCCGACTGCATCTCATTTTCAGGTCGTCCATCATTTAAGGTGACCTGTGCTCCTTTGGAGCATAGATAACGGGTGAGTGCCATCCCTTGTCGGGCAGCACCAATGACCAGTACTTTTTTATCAAACCAAGAATTTATCATATCAAAGCCAAAGCAACTCCAATTAATGCAGCAATTAAGCTAACCAACCAAAAGCGTTGAACAACCTGAGTCTCACTCCACCCACTTAATTCAAAATGATGATGAAGTGGCGCCATTTTAAATAACCTTAACCCTCCTGTAAGTTTGAAATATAGAACCTGTGCCATTACGCTCAGCGTTTCACTAAGGGGAATGATTGCAATAATAGGAAGCAATAACCATTGTCCAGTCATCAACGCAACTACTCCCAAAGTTGCACCTAGTGCCAATGAGCCGGTATCTCCCATGAAAAGTTGCGCTGGGTGAACGTTGAACCACAGGAATCCGAATATTGCTCCAACTAGAGTAAAACAGAACCTTCCTAAGAATATCTGTCCTTGAATTAATGCAATCCCACCAAAAGCTGTAAATGCAGTGGCGGAGATCAAACCAGCCATTCCATCGAGACCGTCAGTGAAATTTACTGCATTGGAAAAACCAACGATTGTAACAATAGCTATTGGTACGTAGAAAATTCCTAAAGGAATTTCAAAACGTACGCCTGGCCAAAACATCTCCGGCACATCCAATACATATTTGAGAACAATGCCAATGAATGTAGCAATAATCACCTGGAAGATGAATTTTGTTCGGGCACGCATTCCGATACCTTTTCTAGAACCACGCACACCTTCCCAATCATCAATCATCCCGAGGATACTGAAAATGACGAGTGTGCCAAGCGGTAAGAGAACCGATCTACCAATTACTTTGAAACCTAAAAGTGACGCTGCGTTCAGTAGAACGGTTAGCAGTACCACCGGTGCAATGAACATAACACCGCCCATAGTAGGTGTCCCCATTTTGCTAATGTGGGAATTAGGTCCTTCCACTCGGATGATTTTTCCGATTTTAAAATGTTTGAGTACCCTTAATAAAGGTGGACCCCAGATCACTGCCATTAAAAAGCTGATGCCACTCAGAGCCAATGCCATAGGAGTTTCGTTCATTTGTCTACCTCCAGGGCATTTACAATGCGTTCCATATGTAACCCGTGAGAACCTTTGACAAGAACAACATCTTCTTTTTTAAATGTGCCTTGAAGAATTTTTATTGCTTCTTCCACCGTATCCACACTGGTAATCTTATGTTCGGCAAGGCCGGAGCGTTTTGCGGTTTGAGCAATTATTTTTGCTTTTTCACCAACAGTAACCAATCGTTTCACAACCTGGGCTGCACGTACACCAACCATTTCATGCCCTTGTTTTTCATAAAGGCCTAATTCTAACATGTCTCCTAAGACAGCAGTTTTATCTCCTTGTAATTCATTGAGCAAATTCAATGCTGCCATAACCGAATCAGGTGAAGCGTTGTATGTATCATCCAGGATAAGTGCGCCAGAAGGTGTAGTTACTGCGGCTAATCGAAGTTGTGTGTGACCTTGCTGTAAGCCGTGGATAATTTCTTGCCAGGCTAAGCCTTCAACCAAACCAACAGCAGCTGCCCGTAAAGCTGTATGAACAGAGTGTTGACCGATCAATGGAACGCGAATGAATAGTTGTTCGTTTTTGTAGTGCAAACAAAAGCGAATCCCTTGTAGACCTAAACCTTCAATCTGATCAGCCCAGAGATGTGCTTTTGGATCAAGACCATAAAAGAGTATTTTCGCTTTTGTTTTCTCAGCCATTGGGCGAACCCAAGGATCATCATAATTTAAGATAGCCGTTCCATTTTCCGGTAAGTATTCAACTAATTCTGCTTTTCCCTTTGCAATTGCTTCAATACTGCCAGCACGCTCTGCATGAACTGTGCCAATATTCGTAATAACACCTACCAAGGGATTTGCAATTTCACATAGGAGTTTTATCTCACCAGGGACGTAAAAACCCATTTCGAGAACTGCGCGTTGATGGCTCTCTGTCATTTTAAGAATCGTTAACGGTAACCCAATTTCATTGTTCAGGTTGCCAGTGTTTTTCAAAGTTCTAAACTTCTGACTAAGAACTTCTGTAACCAATTCCTTTGTAGTTGATTTGCCAACTGAGCCAGTGATTCCAATTACTCGGATGTTTAGCTTGGTGCGCCAGAAAGCAGCAATTTTTTGTATTGCTTCTAGTGAATTGTTGACTCGGATTACTATGGGTTGATCGAAAGAAATATTGTTCTCTGATAATGAAAAGTTATTTATATCAATTACTGGTTTCGTAATCTCGATATTTTTTTCAACAATTACCGCCTGAGCTCCTTTTTTGAATGCATCTTCGACATAAATATGGCCATCTTGTTGTTCTCCTTGCATGGCAACAAATAAAGCTGCCGGAATTACCTGACGAGAATCAACCGCTGCCTCACTAATAATTTGTGGGGCATTTGGCCTTTTATTCGTTAACGCTTCAAAAATATCCGCAACAGTAAGCATTTTTTTCCTTTTATCTTCTTGCCAACTCACCTCGAACATTGTCAGGTGGAATATCCATCAATATCACAAGATTTTCTACTATTTCTTTAAACACTGGTGCTGCGACTACTGAGCTCCATATATTGGTTTGTGGTTTTTCTAACCAGATATATACAATAAATTTGGGATCATCAAGTGGACCCCATCCAACAAAGGAAGCATTGGTTACATTGTCAAGGTATCCCAATGGACCAGCAATTTGAGCTGTCCCTGTTTTACCAGCAACGCGATACCCGTCAACAGAAGCATCTGAAGATTCATTCTCAAGGGAGTTTGCCAACATCTCTGTAATTGTGTGGGCAGTTTCTGCTTTTATAGGTGTTGACACAATTTTAGGATTATAATGTCGGATTCTATCGTCCTGTACAATTGCCTTTTGTATGTGCGGCGCCATCATGCGCCCATCATTAGCAACAGCTGCAATTGAGGTAATCATTCGAATAGGCGTAACTGACACACCTTGACCAAAAGAGTGAGGAGCGATCATACCCTCATACCATTTCGGTGCGTTCGGATCAGATCCAAATGGAGTTGGATTGGAAGGTGATAAAAATGGATAAATAGCTTCACCATCCATGTCGATGTTTGTTTTCCGATCTATATTGAAAGCTGTCAGATATTCATAAAAAGTTTTAGTGGTGGTTTGTTGAGCCATCCAGACTAAACAAACATTTAATGAATGTTGCATACAACCAGTTATATCCTGGTATCCCCAAGCCCCGTAATCCCAGTTGTAAATTGTCATTCCACCAATATTAACTACACCTGTATCAAGAAATTCGGTTTCAGGAGTTACTGCCCCAGAATCTAAGGCAGCCGCTAAGGTAAACACCTTGAACACCGAACCGGGTTCATACGTCTGCATGATTGCCCGGTTAAATGGTGTCTGTACATCATATCCGCCTTCTTTTTCAATGGGGAAATTAGACAGGATTTGATCCGTAGGCAGGTTTAAGTTTGCTCTTGGTGTAGTGACCATAGCGAGGATCTCACCCGTTTCCGGGTCCATAATGATTGCTGTGCCAGATTTGGAACCGGTATCTTGAATTGCTCGGTCGATTATTTCTTCCGTCTTGGCCTGGATTTCACGATCAATAGTCAGGATGAGACTGGAGCCATGTGGAATATCAGGGATTTCCATAATGTCATATGGATTCATGGAAATAAACGTGTGATTTCTTTCGGTAGAGAGAATGTTGTTATAAAAACCTTCAACACCAAAATAACCCTCCGAACTGTAAAAGCCTAATACATTCGCTGCCAGCGCATTGTCAGGATACGTTCGTTCTAATCTTCCATTCCAGGTGATTGGATAAAGCTTGCCATTTGTTTCCTTTGCTAAATCGATGGTCTCAATCATTTCTTTGGTACCATTTTTATAAATTGTTGAAAAAACAGCATAATTTTCTTTCAAAGGATCGGGTTGATATGGAATTTCAACACGGTTTTTTACATAATCACGATTTAATCCAGTAACGCTGGAGATAAAATTAATAATTTCTTCCTTATTTATTTCAGTGATTTGGTTTAAATTAACACCAATTTCATATACTTCGTTATTACCAGCGAGGAGATTTCCCCATCGATCATATATATTGCCTCTTACGGGCTCAAAATCTTTTGGTTTATAGGTTGCCTGATTGCCAACTTTTTCACTAATTTCATGGAAAACAGGATCGGTTTTTATTTGGACCAATCGAAAAACAATAGCTAAAGCGAACAAAATGATGGCTATGCCGACAAGATAAAATCTAATTATTCCACGTCCCATTTTATTTACCCTCACGATCCAACATAATAAATGTTCCTTGGTACAACCAATCCCAAATTGATTGTGTGAATGCCGGTGTAATGTAATTTTTATCTTCTTTTATCGATCGGGGAACTGAAACTGTTTGAACTTCTTTCCCAATATAATCCTGAATATATACATACTCAATGTCTGCTTTCGTAGCAGGAACAAATCCTAAATCTTTTGCTCTCTCACGCATGAAAGTTGCAGATGTTAGATTCGCCAAGTTAGTTCTTTTTGCAGAAATCGAACGAATCAAAGCTTCTCTTTCAGATTCCAGGATTCTGATTTGAACACCCGCCTGGGCAGCTCTGGATGTGAAATTGAGGTTCATGAAAAAAGCTAACACTGTAACTACCAGGACCAGCAAAATAAATCCAAGTCGTTTGATTTGGATTCGCCAAGGTTTTTGCTGGTGTGCTTGTGTTAACTTCTTGTTCATCTCCTGATACCGATTTTTCTTTATTTGATTGCAAAACTCATGCCAGATTTAACTTTTCTGCGATTCTGAGTTTTGCACTTCTTGATCGTGGGTTTTCAGATTTTTCTATTTGATTTGCCTCGATTGGCTTTTTATTAATCTCCTTTATCCTGGCTTTATGATTACAAGTACAAATGGGCTGTTCAGGTGGACAAATGCAATTTTTGCTTTCTTGTCTAAAAATTGTTTTGACCAATCTGTCCTCCAGCGAATGGAAAGAGATGATTGCCAACCTTCCACCCGGTTTAAGCAGGTCAATTGCAATAGGAATAACTGTTTCAATGGCGCGTAACTCCTGATTCACAGCGATTCGAATTGCCTGAAACGTTCTGGTTGCTGGATGAATTTGACTGACTTGTTTCCCGTATGCTTTCTTGACTAAATTTGCCAATTCAGTTGTTGTATAAATTGGACGATTTTCGCATATCCATCTGGCGATTTTTCGAGAAAATTTCTCTTCCCCATAACGCCAAATAATATCAGCCAACTCTTTTTCTGGGTATGTATTGACGATATCAGCCGCAGTAATTGATATTTGGTTGCCAAACCTCATATCTAAAGGAGCATCTGCCTGGAATGAAAAACCACGATCTTGGGTATCTAGCTGAATGGAGGAAACACCAAAATCAAGAATAATTCCATCGATAAAATTCCATCCAAGCTCTTTTGAAAAGGTATTCATTTCCGTATAGGATCCTTGTCGGAGAATAGCGCGATCAGAAAATAAAGAAAGACGCCGGTTAGCCACAACCAGCGCCTGGGAATCCAGGTCAATTCCAAGTAATTTTCCATCCGGATTTGATGCATTTAAAATTCCCCAGGCGTGACCACCAGCTCCCAACGTGCCATCAATGTACAAACCACCAGAATATGGAGCAAGCGCATTTATGATTTCATGGTAAAGTACTGGTACATGGGGGGTAGGAGGGTTCGGATTCGACATGATCAAAGAGAAAGATCTAATGTGGCATAGCGTTCATTATTCGCATCACTGTCTGCCATCTTTTCTGAATGATCCTGCCAGATATCAGGAGACCAGATTTCAAAGTAAGTGCCGTTTCCCAAGATAATCGCATTGCTATCCAGTGATGCATGAGATCGAAGAATTTGAGGAATCAAAATTCTGCCGGATTTATCAAATTCAACAGCAAAGGCATTCCCAAACATCAATCTTCGCAGCTCTCGGGCCGTGGGATTGGCCATATTCATACTTGAAATACGATTAAAAAGGTCTTGGAACACTGTTTCTGTGAGAACCATTAGATTTTGATCAAATCCTTTGGTAATATAGGCACCAGTAGATACTAATTCCCTAAATTTTACCGGGATTGTCATTCTACCTTTTGTATCTAATGTGTGTTCGTACGTGCCAAGGAACATAAGTTCTAAGTCTCCTAAAATTGCAGAACGCCGGTAACCCGGCGCTCCACTTTCTCCCACTTATCTCCACAATTATCCACATTTTAGCGGAAAATGAATCTAAATGCAAGTGTTTTTCTCAAATTGGTTACGAATTGTCCAATTTTGTAAGGAAATTGATAAGAAAAAGCTTGAAAATCTAATTATTGGAAGAAAAATTAACAGAAATTTATTTATTGTTTATAATTTCTTCTATAAAAAATAAGAACGGATTAACTATGATTGAAAAAAATGGTTGCATCATTATTCCAGCATTCAACGAAGAAAAACACATAGCTGATGTGGTTGAATTGTCTCAAAAACTTTTACCAACTTTGGTTGTAGATGATGGTTCACAAGATAATACAGCTTCAGTTGCAAAGGACAAAGGTGCGATATTAATTTTCCAGATCAAGAATCAAGGGAAAGGTGCTGCATTACGGAGAGGGTTCTCAGAAGCATTACAACTTGGATTTGATTATGCTATAACGATCGATGCAGATGGCCAACATGATGTGGCTGAAGTGTCAAAGTTTCAGGAAATGTTTTTTCTTGAAAAAACTGACTTAATCATTGGATACCGGGATTTCTCAAAAATGCCTTTCTCCAGAAGAATGGCAAACTCTATTGGAGGATCAGCATTTTCCTGGGCATTGGGAGAAAAAATTATCGATAACCAATCTGGATATCGATTACTAAGTCGACGCTTAATGCAGACGGTTTTGGAGAGTCAGGAGACTGGTTTTGAGTTTGAAGTAGAAGTAATTGTTAGCTGTTTACTAAACAAATATTCCTTGGGATGGGTACCCATTCAAACAATTTATGGTGACGAAAAAAGTCATATTCAACCGATAAAACATATTACCAATTTTTTCCGGGTAGTTAAACAAACAAGAAGAAAAATGAAAAATCGATCTATTTAATTGATAATTCTTAATTAATTTTCTTCTGGCATGATTATTAATAACAAGACATAGATAACAATAGTTCCTGGATAAAGGAAGAAGAAACTCAATACGAAAAGCAATCTCACAATGGTCGCATCTACATCAAAATACTTTGCCAGACCACCACAAACCCCACCAATCTTTCTCTCAATTTTTGAACGTTGTAATTTTTTTGTTTCCACGATACACCTTCCTTCTATTAGGAATTTACGCAAAAATGGAAAAAAAGTTGCAAGGTGTTGTTTATTAAATGGAAATTAATTGGATAATCAACAAACACTAAGTGAGAAGAGATTTTTACCTAATCAACCGTCAATGTCTTGCTTAAATTTCTTGGAAAATCAGGGTCAAATCCTTTTTGCACACTTAAATAATAGGAAAGTAATTGAAGCGGGATAATTGATAAAATCGTTGCAAATTCAGCACTGGGTTGTGCAATAGGAATAAGGTGTTGGGCATTTGTGCTTAAGTGTTCATCATCCGCTCCAAATACAATCGCCCGCGCTCCTCTACAAGTTACTTCATTGATTCCTGAAATAATTAAAGGAATATCTTCTTCAATCGTAGTGAATAATATTGGATAATCTTTTGATACAGCTGCGAGAGGGCCATGTTTGAATTCTGTGGAAAGCATGCCTTCACAATGTGCATAGGTTATTTCTTTCAACTTTAGTGCACCTTCTAAAGCGATCGAGAATGTGCTACCATACCCAAGACTATAATAGTCATTCCAGCTTACGAGGTATGGAAGAATTTCCTGCACTTTGTTGTCTGTTTCTACAATTGTCTTTTGTAAAAATCCAGGCAACTTACCAAGTTCATCAATATTCTGCCCATTTATTTTGTATGCTAAATAGAGAAAAGCAATTAATTGGTTTGTAAAAGTCTTGGTTGCAGGGACACTGATTTCATAACCACAAGCCAATGGTAACCATTTTTCTGAGATTTTTGTCAAGGTTGTCCCTACGACGTTTACCAGAGAAAAAATTCTCATTCCCCGCTCTTTAGCGGCTTCCACTGCATTTAGAACATCCTTAGTTTCACCGCTTTGACTGACAAAAATGCCTACATCACTTGAATCGACAGCATGATTGTATTGTGCGATAAATTGTGGGGCAGCGATTGGAATGGCAGGTTTGGCAGCGATTCGATTAAAAAATACAGAACCTGCCATACAAGCATTGTAACTGGTACCACAGCCAATCAAATAGATGTTTCTCGCTTCCTTTAAGGCGTCAACCACGATGGGGACATCGCTGGAACTATTCCATAGATGTAATAATTCTTCAGCGACTTTTGGTTGTTCATTTATCTCTTTGATCATGAAATGATCATAACCACCCTTTTGAGCAACTTCCATTGTTTCATTTATGATTTCTACAGGGCGATCAATAACGCTTGCATCGGATATTGCGTATATTTTGTAAGAATTTTCGGATAGTTCAATGATTTCTCCATCATTTAAAGAGACGATTTTATTTGTGAGGGGAAGGATTGATGGTAAATCGGAAGACACACAGGTAAAGTCGTCACCAATGCCAGCAACCAACCCGGAGCCTTTTTTGAATGCATATAATTTATCGTCATTTGCTTTTGCAATCACAAATGAATAATCCCCCTCAAGGATATTATAGGCTTCCCGAATGGAATCAATAATTGAAATTCCTTTTTTCATAAACCTTTCTACAGCATGAACGCAACTTTCCCCATCATTATTGGAACGAACATTCATTCCCTCAGCTATAAATTCTTCTCGTAGTGCTGTATTGTTCACCACGTTACCATTATGTGCGCCAACCATCAACCCCTTAGAATCCAGATGTGGTTGGGAATTTTCCTTGGAAGGTTCACCGAAGGTAGCCCAGCGCAATTGCAAAATTCCCCGTTTGCCAACCATTTCTTTGAAATTATATTTTTCTGCTACAACACCTACTTTTCCAGCATCTTTGCGAAGATCAATTCTTCCGTTTTCTGTAATAGTTGCTATTCCCACTGAATCGTATCCTCGGTAGGATAGTCGCAAACCAGCATCAATCATTGTTGGGCCTAAAGTTTGATCTTTTTCAAAGATGATTCCAAATATTCCACACATAACATAACCTCAATGTTGGGATGATAATGATTATAGAGAGTTCAGATTAAACGTCATATATGTAGAATGTCATTTATATGCACATTTCACATGTGTTTTATTTCTATCACGGTGTAACCCGCAGATCATTGAAATGATTAATAGAGATAATGCGTTTTATTGTTTTGGTTTGGCTATAACCGCCCAACGGTCCTGATCATCTTCTCTGAAAAGAATGACAACCAAAGAGGGTTCAGTATCAGATAAAATTCTGACATTATCTCTTGAAATTTGTAATACTTCTTCAACTTGATAGGTAATCACATCGTTATTATTCATGAATAAATTGATCTCATGTTGGTTTGTTAGCGATTCAATAACTGCTTCTGATTGATTAGACCAGGGAATTGCAACTACTCTTCTAAGTTTTGTATTAGCAAGCCACTCTGCATTGACGGGTTCCCATCGATTATCTTCAATTTCACCCTTTTCCAAGAAAAAGAACCAACCTCCGGGTAATTCCAAACCGGTAGGATAAATCAAATCAGCATCTGTAGCTTCAATTCCTGGTGGTGGGCTGGCAATTTTTTTGTTGTTGGCATTCCATTGGGTGACAACCAAAATAATGGATACCAACACAGCCAAACTGATAAGGAAGCTTAAGATAATCAGGATTTTCTCTCCAAGATTTAGAGATCTGAACCAGTTTGTGATAGTCTCAACAGTTCGATGAAACCATTTTTTCTCGTTCTGTTTGGCTAATTCTGATTCCCAGGCGGTTTGATCAAACTCATCGATAAATGATTTACGAAGACTATCAACGGATTCTTCAGATTCTTGACTTTTGTCAAGAATATCCATCTCATCTTCCATCAAATTATCTCCTGGTTGACCTTTGTCTACAATTGTTTCATCGCCATTCACTCGCTCAGGAAGTGAAAAAGGTTGAATGTCCTCTTCTTCAATATCAATATCTTCAATTTTTTTTAGGAAATCCTCAAAGGAGTCTTCATTTTCAAAATCGAAAACGTCTCCACCTGCAGATTTGTTTTCAGTGGATTCAATTAAATCTTCCCATGATTCTGAAGGAAGGTTAGCCTCCTCTTCGGTGATGGGAAATGGCCGGGAGGGTTCTTCTTGATCAGACTCGTATTCATCTCTCTCGATATTTTCCAGGTTCGAAATAAATTCATTGTCTTCAATTTCATCTTCATTGGATAAGAAAGGATTTATTGCTTGGTCAGCATTATCAATTTCCTGTTCCAATTCTTCAATTAATTCAGAATCATCAACATCTTGTTCAAATGATTTAAACTCATCTAAGTTACCTGATTTTTCAACGAATTTCTTATAATCGGGGTCGTTTTCGAGGGAGGAATTTAATTTTTCAAGAAATTCTTCATTTGATTCCTCTTCGGGGATAATATTTTCAGATTCAATTTCACTGGAACTTTCAAAAACTGTTGTTTGATCGAATGGTTTTTCTAAATCATCCGATTCATCTTGTGTATCTGAAAAAGGTGAACTAATATCTGATTCTTCAAAATCAGAAATTTCACTCTCTTTATTTGAGATTTCATCTAGCCTTCGGTCGATATCCTGATCTTCTCTTTCTAATCCTTTTGCGGTTGATTGATCCCCTGCAATATCTCCCAACCTGTCCAAAAAATCTTCTGAATTGTCGATTTCATGTGTTTCTTCACTATTACTCGTTAATTCTTCATTGTCAATTGGCTCATCACTCATAGAAAAATCATCAGCAAGCTTTTTGATTTCATCAAATGAATTGTCAATTTCATCAGACAAGTTCTCTGATCGTGAATTGAATTCATCATTTGATTCATCCTTTTGCTTTTTAATTTCTTCTTTTTTATTGTCTTTGTTTTTTTTCATAAATAATCCTGATCTTATGGAAGCACTTCAGGTAGTTCGGGTGGTGGAATTCTCAGGATTGTGAACAATTCACCACTTTCCGGAATCCTCACTTGGGTTGATTGATATACCTCTAAGACGGTGATTTTGACATCGGAATCTTTAAATTGATTATCATACTCTATGATAGCTTCACCATTTTCCACCACAACAGTTTGGGTTTCACCATTGGCAAATTCCACATTTATGGTGGCATTATTAACCAACTCATTTTCATCCATCACCAGGTTCGAATTGTAGTCAATGTATAAATAGACGTTAATCTTACCACTGGAAAGGTAAGTAAACGGGGTTGGTGTAAGTGTTGGGGTTGGAGTTGGTGGAAATTCGACAACATCGTTTGCGTCACCCGGTAATAACTGTTCAGGGGACAGAGTTGGTTGTGGTGCATAATAAAGTTGAAAACCAGTTAAGCTATTCCAGACATCCTCTACATATTCCCGTGCATCCGGACAAACTAGATTATCGGACACGTTCACCCATGTTGGTTCCAGGCCTTTCTTTTTTACCTCTTCCAAACTATTTTCCAGGCAATAGTAGCCACCATGGTAAGAAAGAATAGTAAATTTCCACATATCGGTAATTGTGGGTTTCAATTCTAAATTAGACACGATGTAATTGGCTTGAGAACAATTACCCTTAATGACCTGACCGGTAATTGCAATTGATTGTTCAGCTATCGCTAAATTCACCATATTTTCACACGCCGGGCAATAAGCATCAATTGACCGGATTAATCCACCTCGCAGCATCGCTTGTTCAAAAGCGTTCATATTAACAAAGGATTGATCGCAATTGTAAAGTAAGCCTGAGCAAATTTGATTCTTTAAATCCTCATTCCATCGTAAAGCAACATCTGCGCCTAATTCATTAATTTGCGTAAATCCATACTCCTCATAGATATATCGGGCATTTTCTGGCCAGAATTGAGATTCTTGTTTGATGATGCTTTTTATTAAAATGGGTGAAATACCTGCTTCTCGTCCGGAAGACCATATGATGGGGTCAAAGCGATTTTGCCAGGCATACATGGCATCTTCCACAACTTCCAGCCCACACGCGTTAGGAGCACCATTCGCAAATAATCCTCCATTCGGACATGAGGATGTGTCCACAAATTGGTGTAGGATTAATTTACCAGCTAAATAGTGTAAAGTGTCGAATGTCTTTAAGGTGTCTGGTGATTCTGGGAAAACCACCCAACTTGGCGATTCGCCATATGCCGTATCTCTCCAAATTTCCCGACAGGAATCAGTAAAGCCCAGCAGTTGGTCGATAGAGGTAATGCGCATATTGTAAAAATCATCACTTATGAAGATTCTAACGATGGCGGTAATTTCCCGAGTCTTATCACCAAAGCTACTTTCTGCCCAAAAACGAATTTGAGAATCTTGTAAGAGCGGCACAATGCATTGGTCTGAAAAACATTCAAAGGGTTCATTATTAACCGTTCCAGCAATACGTGTAACGCTGTATTCAGAATAAGGTTCAATGGCTTTTATCACCACATATGGAGCATTGACAGGAATACTGGGAGCATTGATATTTACAATGATGTCTGGAATGGGGAGCTTGGTGACCTGAGTTACTTCCTCAGAGTTTACAAAAACCCAATAAGTATCCAACCATAATTGATCGACATTGATGGGGGTTGCGGTGGGTTGTGGTGTTGGTGTTCCTGTGGCAACCACTGTCGGGGTAGGGAATAAATACAACCAGGCTTCACTACAAGCAGCCAGTGTTTCCTGGCCGGTTGGAAAACCCTCGTGGTTAATTACAACCGTACATACCTCAAGCCCAGTGCGAGTGACCAATTTCCAGGTGTATTGAATAAAAGTATTTTCAATAAGTTTAACTCTTTCAACTGGCTCTTCTGCCTGAGCTGAAACATTTTCGAATGGATTTAATAGATAAATAGAGATGAAGATTGTTGTTAATATTAAAAATCCAATGGTTTTCTTCATCAACATACGCCGCCCAACGGAATTAGATATAAATCCTATCAATAATTCAATAATTATATATCTTTTTTTTAAAATTCCTAATGAATTTATTCACAAATTTCAAATCTATTCATTTTTTCATTGAAATTTGAAGAGAATTTGTTCATTTTGAAAATGGTAGTAAAATTTGGGGGTTGAAACACGGAAATTTTTCTTAAGAAACGTGACAAGGAAGTTTTTTCATGAAAAAATCATTAATTTTCATTATTAATATATTTATTATTTTTACATTCTTTGTCAGTGCTTGCACTGTAGGTAATACCCCAACTGAAAAACAAACACCAACCTCTGTGCCAACAGAAATGATCACTTTGGAACCATCCTCTACACCAACGGTTTTACCGACTAATACGCAAGTTCCTGCTACGGATACGTTGGAACCAACACTCACACCAACAGAAGTTCAAGACCCAAATTTTCGAATTTCTGAAAAGGATCTATCAGAACAAATTTTTATTCCTGCAGGTGAATTTATCATGGGTACCGAAGATACTGATGCACAACATTTCTTTAATAATGGTGTTGCATACCCAGAGGTTCCAATGCACACAGTCTATCTGGATGGTTATTGGATTGATAAATTTGAGGTGACAAATGCCCGCTATGCGCTTTGTGTGGAAGATGGTGCTTGCACACCTCCCTGGGTAAACTTTTCAAATACACACGAAGAATACTATGGCAATCCAGAATTTGATGATTACCCGGTAATTATGGTGGATTGGTGGCAGGCAAGCACATTTTGTGAGTGGGCAGGGGGGAGATTACCAACAGAAGCTGAATGGGAAAAAGCTGCCCGAGGAACGGACGGAAGGAAATACCCATGGGGAAATGATCCAATTACCGATGATAAAGCAAATTTTTGTGATAAAAATTGCACCAGAGAACATGCTAACCCCGGTTTTGATGATGGTTTTGCGGATACTGCACCTGTCGGCAGTTTCCCAAATGGTGCCAGTCCATATGGAGTAATGGATATGGCTGGTAACGTATGGGAATGGACTAGTTCCGTTCCAATGGAATATCCTTATGATCCAAATGATGGTCGTGAGGACCCAGATGGCTATTACCATGTTTGGCGTGGTGGCCCCTGGAGTAATGGAACCTGGTGGATTCGCTCAACCTTACGGTATAAATCTGTTCCAAAATATTGGTATGAGAATTTAGGTTTTCGATGTGCTGCATCGGAGTAATATAACGATTTTTGTAAATTTAACAATGCCCTGGTTCTCCCAGGGTATTTTTCATTTCACAACAAAACCAAACCTAAATTCTACTAATATGTAATACAATTGTCTCGAAGATTATTCTTTAGATTTCCAGTTTGTGTAGACAAAATTTCGAAAGGAAAAATATGACTGAATTTTCCAGATATGAAATATATATGTTGCTTAATCAGAAAAAACCAGTTTGGTTGAGTTATATTGATTTGAGTGGTGCAGACTTGCAAGGTGTTGATCTGAGTTTTTCGATTCTTTACAATGCGAACTTTAGTGGGGCAGATTTGAGAGGGGCAATATTTAATGAAGCCAAATTAGGTGGATGTAATTTTGAAAATGCTAATATGGTTGGTGTAGATCTTCGAAAAGTTAATCTGCGTGGTGCAAATCTTCGTGGAGCTGATTTGAGAGAAGCAAATTTAGCCGAAGCAGATATGATCGAAGCTGATCTTTCTGAATCAAATTTAATTGATGCTAATTTAGGTGGCGTTGATTTAACAAATGCAAACCTAACTGGAGCTGATTTAACCGGATCGAACGTACCCGACCATAAAATTCTACGTGCACGATCTCTTTCTGGTGCCATAATGCCTGATGGCACCATCCATGAATAAACATTTTTTACCAATCCTTCGGTCGAATACAGAGCAAAATACACAAAAAACCGGATGATTGTCAAATGTAACTTAACAGTCTTTTATCTATAATTGAACTGTCAATAGAAAATATTATTCAAAAAAGGATAGGAATATGAAAAAACATAATTTTAATGCTGGACCCTCCATCTTACCGCAAGTAGCAATTGATCAAACTGCCGAAGCCGTGAAGAATTTTGCTGGTACAGGTTTATCAATTTTAGAAGTTTCACATCGCAGTAAAGAAGTAGACGCCGTCAATGTAGAGGCAAATGCTCTATTCCGTGAATTGCTGGATATTCCTGAAGGATACAAAGTGCTCTTCCTCGGTGGTGGCGCAAGTACACAATTTTTCACAGTTCCTTATAACTTGTTAGAGAAAAAAGCAGCGTATCTGGTGACCGGAAGCTGGGCGAAGAAAGCAACCAAAGAAGCGAAATTGTTTGGTGAGGTTGTTGTTGTGGCATCATCTGATGACAAAAACTACACTTATATTCCACGTGGATACACAGTTCCAACCGATGTAGATTATTTCCACATTACTACCAACAACACCATTTATGGTACTGAGATCAAAGAAGATTTGGATTCTCCTGTTACTTTGGTCGCAGACATGTCTTCCGATATCTTCAGCCGACCAATGGATGTTTCCAAATATGGCTTGATTTATGGTGGTGCTCAAAAGAATCTGGCACCTGCCGGTTTAACTTTCGTGATTGTAAAAGAAGATTTGCTAGGCAAGGTGAGCCGACCTTTGCCAACCATGGTCGATTATCGCACCCACATAAGTAAAGATTCTATGTTCAACACACCTCCAGTATTTGCCATCTATACAGCCTTGCAAACTTTGAAGTGGCTCAAAGGGTTGGGTGGTCTGGAAGTCATTGAAAAGATGAACAAAGAAAAAGCAGCTTTGTTGTATGAAGAAATTGATCGTAACAAATTATTTGTTGCTACTATTCCAGATGAGCGAGATCGTTCTTTGATGAACGTTTGTTTCGTAATGAACGAGGAATACAAAGATTTGGAAAAAGAATTCCAAACCTTCTCAGCTGAAAGAGGAATGGTTGGCGTCAAAGGTCATCGCGATGTGGGTGGTTTCCGTGCTTCTTTATACAATGCAATGCCGCTTGAAAGTGTGAAAGCCTTAATCGATTGTATGCAAGAGTTTGAGAAATTACACTAGAAGGATGGATGATATGACTAAAGTTTTAGTAGCAACCGAAAAGCCGTTCGCCGCTGAGGCTGTCGATCAAATTAAAGAAATTGCTACCGATGCTGGTTATGAGTTAGTTTTATTAGAAAAATACACTGAAAAAAGTGATTTGTTGAGCGCTGTTGCCGATGTGGATGCGATGATTATTCGCAGTGACAAAGTTGATGCTGAGGTACTGGATGCAGCCAAACAATTGAAGATTGTGGTTCGCGCCGGTGCTGGGTATGACAATATTGATTTGGGTGCAGCAACTGCTCACAAAGTAGTGGCAATGAATACACCCGGGCAGAATTCCAATGCGGTAGCAGAACTGGCCTTGGGGATGATGGTCTACCAGGCAAGAAAACAATTCAATGGGAAATCCGGTTCAGAACTGAAAGGCAAAACCTTAGGGATCCATGCTTATGGGAATGTTGGAAAATGTGTAGCTACCATTGCCAAAGGTTTTGGAATGCAGATCTTTGCATTTGACCCCTATATTGCCAAAGACTTAATCGAAGCGGATGGCGTAACCTGTGTGGATTCGGCTGAAGAACTCTATGCAAAATCACAGTTTATTTCTTTGCACATTCCAGCTACAGCAGAAACCAAGAATTCAATTGGTTATGATCTGCTAATGAGCATGCCCAAGCCAGCTACACTGGTAAATACCGCCCGTAAAGAAGTGATCAATGAAGCGGAACTTTTGAAGGTTTTCGAAGAGCGTTCAGATTTCCAATATCTTTCAGATATTGCACCGGATTGTGTGGCTGAAATTCAGGAAAAATACGCGGGTCGTTTCTACTTTACCCCCAAGAAAATGGGTGCACAAACTGAAGAAGCTAATGTCAATGCCGGGTTGGCAGCCATCCGACAAATCATCGATTTCTTTGAAAAAGGTGATGTCAGATTCCAGGTGAATAAATAACTATCTTCTGTAATTGAAATAACTGAAAGCCGGCTTATGCCGGTTTTCTTTTTAATTGAGGTTGTGCTGAATTTTGAAAATGTCTCATCTTTTGCATATACTTTATAAAAATGTAGTTTAAGGAATTGAGTAGATGAGTGAAAATTTGAAGAAAATTGTTTTAGGGGGAGGATGTTTCTGGTGCCTTGATCCTATTTATACGCAAATAAAAGGTGTCAAGCAGGTTTTGGTGGGATATGCCGGGGGATCGGTTGCAAATCCAACCTATGATCAAGTATGTAACGGTAGAACCGGGCATGCAGAAGTTGTTCAAGTTACTTATGATGAAAATAAAGTATCTTTAGACAATTTATTGGATGTGTTCTTTCAGGTTCACGATCCGACTACCTTAAATCGACAAGGTGCAGATGTGGGCACACAGTATAGATCGATTATTCTGGTAAATAATGAAGAAGAGAAAGAGGCTGTTCTGCGGAAAATGGATGAGATCAACAAAGCCAAAATTTGGAATAGTCCACTTGTTACCCAGGTTGAATTATTGAAGGAGTTTTTTCCTGCGGAAGAATACCATCAGGATTATTTCGGAAAGAATCCCTATGCCGGGTATTGCCAGGTTGTAATTAACCCAAAATTAAAGAAATTTAAACAAAAATTTAAAGACAGTGAATTAATTCGTTAAGAGTTGGGGGATGTATAAAGTTAGAGAGTACTGATTTATTTTCTAATAAATCATTATTTTACTTGATACAATTTTGAATCATTCCAAAAAACTAGCAGGTGGCCAATGAAAAAAGTCCGGTTTCAAAATCATGATTGTTTCCTATTGGAAAATAATTTTCTTCAGTTGATTATTTCAAGCTCAGTGGGTCCAAGAATTCTTTCATTAAAACTACATGGAAAACAAAATATTCTTGCTGAATTACCGGATTTTACTACTCGATTGCCAGATGGAAGTGAGTATCATTTTATGGGGGGGCATCGATTGTGGGATGCACCTGAGCAAATGCCTTTGACCTATGATCATGACGATAAACCGGTTGAAGTAAAATTTCGGGATGATGGTGTGCTGATTACAAAAAAGGTTGAGGAGCTTTCAAAAATTCAAAAATCCATCCAAATTAAGTTGGAGTCAGAAAAACCACAAATTTCTATTATGCATTATCTAAAAAACACTGGTTTGGAGCCTGTCGAATGTGCTCCGTGGGCAATTACGCAATTCAAAACAGGCGGTGTAGCGATCCTACCGCAAAACAGAATTGATACCGGTTTCCTTCCAAACCGATCTTTAGTTATCTGGCCTTATACCGATGTGAAAGATCCATGTTTCAAATGGGGAAATTATAATATCTTGCTAGAAGCAAAAGTTGATTCACCTATTAAGATTGGTTTTCCCAATCCAAGAGGGTGGTTGGCTTATTGGCTTGATAGTTGTTTGTTTGTAAAACATGCTCCATTTTATGAAGGATCAGAATATTATGATCTGGGAAGTTCAAGTGAATGTTATTGCAACGATCAGTTTCTTGAGCTAGAAACATTGGGGCCGATTACATCCCTTTCTCCTGGAGAGACAATCTCTCATATGGAAACTTGGGAGTTGTTTGACAACGTGGAAAAACCTGAAACAGAAGAGGAAGTTGCTTCATTGGTAGCAAAACTTGGCTTGGAATAGAACCAGTCGCTCATCGGTATTCTTATTTAATTCAGGCTATCCAACATCAATTTTGGCCGATATTGTAAAGCCTCTGCAATGTGATTCGGTGCAATATGCTCACTGCCTGCCAGGTCGGCGATGGTGCGGGAAAGTTTCAACACACGGTGAAATGCACGAGCTGATAGATGTAGTTGGCGCATGGCGGAACGCATCAAACCTTCACCAGCTTCATCCAATTTGCAGTATTTGCGTATTTCTGCGACTCCCATGTCGGCGTTTGTCATCAAGGATTGTTTTTTCGTCTCGTCTTTTGGATCTATCCCTTGTAAAAAACGGTTGATCTGGTTTTGTCTGGCTGCTTCCACCCTATCACGAATGGCGGCTGAGGTTTCTCCTAAGCGTTGATTTGTCAGTTTTTCATACTCCACCCGTGGTGCTTCCACATGGATATCAAAGCGATCCAGTAGTGGTCCGGATATTCGCTTTTGGTACTTGGAAACCATTCCCAAAGAACAGGTGCATGGTTTTACAGGATCACCAAAAAAACCACACGGGCAAGGGTTCATAGCTGCGATGAGTTGGAAGTTGGCCGGGAAGGTGAGTGATCCTTGTGCTCGGCTAATGGTGACAACCTTGTCTTCCATCGGTTGGCGCATGACTTCTAAAACCCTAGACCCAAACTCTGGCAATTCATCCAGGAACAAAACGCCACGATGGGCTAATGAAATTTCACCAGGCCGTGGCCAATTACCACCTCCTACCAAACCAGCATGACTGATAGTGTGGTGTGGTGAACGGAAAGGACGTGTTTGAATTAATGGGATGTCCGAAGGCAATTGATCCGCGACTGAGTAAATGCGGGTGACATCCAGGGCTTCATCAATGGTCATGGTTGGCATAATGGATGGTAACGCTCTGGCCATCAATGTTTTTCCTGACCCAGGCGGTCCCACGAGTAAAACATTATGTCCACCAGCGGCGGCCACTTCTAAAGCTCGTTTGACATGTTCCTGCCCTTTTATTTCGGAAAAGTCAGTTTGGTAATTATCTCGTCTCTCTCCAAACAAAGATGAAATGTCAGGGGCTTCAATCTTTACTTCGCCTAATAACCAGGAGGTTAATTCTTTTAAAGAAGAAGCCGCAATAATATCAAGATCAGGAATTAGTGCAGCTTCTTCAGCATCGATTTTGGGAACGACCAAACACTCAAATCCTTCCTGACGCGCGAGAGCTGCCATCGGAAGAATACCTTTAACATGGCGTAAGGTTCCATCCAAAGAAAGTTCACCTATGACCATTGTTTTTTCTAATTTTTGAGGGTTGATCTGCTGGCTGGCCGCCAGAATGCCCACAGCAATGGGTAGATCGTAAGCAGGACCTTCTTTACGAACATCGGCAGGTGCTAGATTGATGGTGACCCGTTTACGAGGAAAGGTAAATCCACTGTTCTTAATCGCGGATTGGACACGTTCACGACTTTCTTGAACAGCGGTATCCGGAAGACCCACAATTAAGACTTTGGATTGTCCATTGCTTGAATCAACTTCAACTTCGATGACGACGCCATCTAATCCGATAACGCCGCAGGAAAAAACGCGGGCAAGCATTTGATTAGTTTAGGGTAGGGTTATTATTCTGTCAAATTTTTTTGGCTTAGAAATTTAGCTTAGCCAGCTAATATTTCATTAATTTCTTTTATCTCATCCTGAGACAAATCCCATTCACTGGCTGCCGCATTCTTAGTAACATGTTCCAATCGGGTAGCACCAGAGATGACAGATGACACCTGCGGTTGTGCCAACAACCAGGCGATTGCTAATTCATTCATTTCATGTCCATGATCCCTTACAAAGGTTTCCAATTTTTCAAGTTTGTCATAATTCTGATCGATCATATATTTCTGAACGTATTCGCTTTCCTCCCCACGCGAGCCAGCCGGGGCGGGTTTTCCTTTTTGGTATTTACCAGTTAGAAAACCACCAGCCAATGGAAAATAAGGAATCAAGCCAACATTTTCTGATTGGCAGTATGGGATCACTTCTTTCTCAAGGCCGCGTTCGAGCATGTGGTAATGTGATTGCACAGCAGCAAACGCATTCCAGCCTTTTACTTCAGCCCATAAATTTGATTTTGCCAGTTGCCAGGCTGCAAAGTTGGAGGCACCGATATAACGAACCTTCCCTTGCCTGATTAAATAATCCAATGTTTGTAATGTTTCTTCTATCGGGGTTTCTGCATCCCAACGATGCACATAATACAAGTCAATATGGTCACTTTGTAATCTCTTTAAGCTTGCTTCGATTGCATTATAGATGTTGTAACGGGATGCGCCGCGGGCATTAATGCCTTCTCCGGTGGGAAAGTAAAACTTTGTTGCCAGGAAAAATTTATCCCATTTTCCCTTTAATGCATTTCCTAATACGATTTCTGAATTCCCATTTTGATATGCATTGGCTGTATCGATATGATTGATACCCAACGTCAGTGCATGATCGATCATGCGGTTGACTTCTGATTGAGGAGTTTTTTCTGATCCAAAGCGGTTGGTTCCAAGTCCAACCACAGATACTTTCACACCGGTGTTACCAAGATTTCTATATTTCATTCTTTCTCCTAATCATTTTTATCGTTGTTTTTTTCTGGATTTTGATCCAGTTTCCCTTTTCCTAATTGTTGTGAACGTGAATATGCAGCCCAGATGGCTCGTGAAATTGCCGTGCGAAATCCGGCTTTTTCCAGATAATACAATGCGGCAGCAGAGGTACCACCAGGTGAAGTCACTTTATTTCTCAGGTCAGCTACATGGACCGATTGGCTTTCATAGTAATCGACAGAACCACGGATGGTTTCGATGACAAGTTTTTCTGCCACGTGTCTGGAAAATCCCAAATGAACAGCTGAATCCATGAATGCTTCCATGAATAGATAAACATACATAGGTCCAGTACCAGATACTGCGGTTGCCATATCCAGATAATATTCTTCATCGACCTGAATATTCTCTCCCAAAGCCTGTAGCATCAGCTGTGCTTTTTCGAGATGTTTCTCCGTAACAGCATTAGAAGCAAACCAAACAGTGATTCCCTTGCCAATTTGGCCTGGTGTGTTTGGCATTGTGCGAACAATCGCATGATGTGCCAACCCGCTGGAAATTTTTTCAATCGTAGCTCCGGCAATAATACTGATAACCACTGCTTCTGATAGGATAAAACCTTTTAATTCCGCTAATACCTTGTCCAATATTTGCGGTTTAACTGCCAGAACGATTACATCTGCATCAGCTAAAACCTGAACATTTTGAGTAGAGGTTTTGATTCCGTATTTGATCTGAAGTTCTTCACATCGTTCCAGACGGGGTTCAGAGGCATGAATATTCTCAGGGGAAGTTAATTTCTGCCGGAGTAAACCGGCAATGATGGCTTCTCCCATTGCGCCAGCACCAATTATTGCGAATTTCGTTTGATCGTTCATTGCTTTTTTCCTTAAAAGTTAAATAGTAGATGACCATCTTCCAAAAATAGCCATGGAAATCGCATTTTTGCCATTCTTTTCATGTAACAGAACTTCACCCACCGTCGTGTTTCCTTTATAAGCACGCATCATTTCCTCAATACCAAAATACAAAGTCAATGAGGAAGCTTTGATTGCGTAGGCAGTTAACAGTAGAAATTTTGGGTCATCGCTAAGAATCTGACGGCAACTATCCAGCAGATCAGCAACGATTTTGTAAAATTCCCACACCTCTCCTTTAGGCCCTCTGCCGAACTTGGGAGGGTCGAGGATGATTCCATCATATTTTCGATTTCTTCGCACTTCTTTTTTTACGAATTTGAAGGCATCATCAACCAACCAGCGAATGGTTTGATCAGAGATATTTGAAAGTTTTTGATTATCCTGGCCCCAAACATTTACTTTTCGTGAGGCATCAACATGGGTGACAAATGCACCAGCTTGTGCAGCGGCTAAACTAGCAATGCCGGTGTATCCGAATAAATTTAAAACATTTAAATTTCTATTGGATGAGCGCACTTGATTTTGGATCCAATCCCATTGGGTTGCTTGTTCTGGAAAAATACCCAGGTGTCGTGAAGCGGATTTTTGAATCCAGAATTTCAAGCTTTTATATTGGATTTGCCAACGTTCTTCCATTGGTTTGTAATCCACCCAATGCCCACCATTTTTTTCTGAAGTAGGAATGAATTCACTATGGGTTTCTTGCCAGATTCTATCCGGTTTGGAAGGTGACCAAATCGCTTCGGGTTCTGGTCTTTTAAATAAATATTTTCCATAACGTTCCAGTTTTAGGCCGTTACCACTGTCTACTAATTCGTAGTCTTTCCAATCGGGGGAGGTGAGTAATTGAATTTCTGGTAATTTCATTTTTTTCCTAGTTTTACAATTGTAATGGACAATTAAAAAATTTCCTTGATAAATTTATACAGGCATACGTAGCTGCGTTCGACATCAACATATACTGAAAGTATAATCTTATTGAAACATATCAAGATATTTGATCAACATGGACAATGAAATCATAGAGGAAAAATGCATTACAACTTTGATGAAATAATTGATCGGCGCAATTCGGACAGTATTAAATGGAAATTGTTTGGTGAAGATGTGTTGCCTTTTTGGGTTGCAGATATGGATTTTCGCTCCCCGCAACCGGTGATAGATGCTTTGGAAGATCGTGTCAGGCATGGGGTGTTCGGTTACCCAGAGGAAGACCCGAAATTGAAAGATGTCATTTGTGAACGACTCGATAAATTGTATGAATGGAATATAAATTCGGAGGACATCATTTTTTTACCCGGTGTCGTAAATGGATTTAATCTGGTTATTCACGCACTGACCGAACCTGGAAATGAAGTCCTCATGCAACCACCGGTGTACCACCCGTTTTTATCCGCCCCACAAAATGCAAACGCGATGACAAAGGAATCACCATTGCGATTGGGTAAGGATCATCGCTATTCTATCGATTTTGACCATTTCAAAAAATCTTTGGATGAGAACACGAAATTATTTTTGTTGTGCAATCCGCATAATCCGGTTGGGCGGGTTTTCTCGGAGGAAGAATTAACACAAATGGCTGACATTTGTATGAAAAATAATACCTACATTTGTTCCGATGAAATTCATGCGGATATCGTTTTTGATGGTTATCGTCATATACCGATTGCATCTCTAAGCAAAGAAATTGCCAACAGAACAGTTACGCTAATGGCACCTAGCAAAACGTACAATATTGCCGGGTTGGGGATGTCCTTTGCGATTGCACAGAATCCAGAATTAAGGGAAAAATTGAACAATGCCAAGAAAGGTATTGTTGCCCATGTTAATGTTTTGGGAATGACAGCTGCTTTGGCGTCGTATAAATATGGCGATGAATGGCTTACACAATTAATAGTTTATTTACAGGAGAACTGGAAAATCCTGGTCGACTTTATTGAACAACATTTACCTGCAATTAAAATCACTCCCATAGAAGGAACCTATTTAGCATGGTTGGATTGTCGCGCACTGGAAATCGGTGATCCCTATGAGTTTTTCCTCAAAGAAGCACGGGTTGCTTTCAATGACGGAAAAATATTTGGCAGTGGGGGTGAAGGTTTCCTCCGTTTAAATTTTGGTTGTCCACGCAGTCAGTTAATGGACGGATTAAAACGCATGAAAGAAGCTATCCATCCTTCGAACTAAGCGAATTCTATGGACAGATCTGTAACTTCCCCAAACACACAAGGTTCATCATTCTTCAAAGGATGTTTGTTATTTATGATCATCTTTTTTGTTGTGGTGTTTTTGTTGTGGATAGGATTAATTGCATCCGGGGCATTTTTAATCGTTGGGGATCGAGTGAAACCATCTGATGCCATTGTTGTCCTCAGTGGAGATGACGGTGAACGAGTCACCGAAGCAGTGCGCTGGTATAAAGAAGGGTATGGTCGTTATCTGGTTTTCACTAAAACCCACACAGAAGATATCGGTGAGGGTAGAACTTACAGTGAAAAATTGATGCGCCTCGCGATTGATGCGGGAGTTCCGCAGGATTCCATGTTGGTGACCGCAGGAGAGGCTTCCTCAACCGTTGAAGAAGCACAGGCTGTAAAACTATTAGCAGCACAAAGGGATATCACCTCAATTTTGGTGATCACTGCCCCGTACCATACAAGACGCACTGAAATCATTTTTGACCGGGAATTTCGTGATACCGAAATAAAGGTTTTGGTGCATGCCGTTGAAGATAGTTGGTATAAACCACTCACCTGGTATTTGAACCCATTGGGTTGGCGACAGACTATTGCAGAATACGGCAGTTTGTTGTTCATCTGGTTAGATCGGTAAAAAATGAAAAAGCTAGCAGATCAATTACCACTCGTTTTTTTGATCATTCTTCCCCTGGTAATTGTGTTTGCATTGGATTTGATACCTTATTCCAGATCGATCCACTCATTGTGGAAATCTTTGCAAACTTCCGCAATTAGAGAAGATAATGAAGAATGGCTGCGATCAGCCGATACCATCCTTTCCTACCAACCCTGGCAAGTGGAGTTATGGAATCAGGTAGCCCAGAAAGAATTTGAGTTGGAGAACCATGCCGAGGTTATTCGGTCTTATAACACTATCCTGGCGTACCAACCATTGACAGTTGAACAATCCATTTTTTTAAGTCAATCCTATTTAGCAACCGGTGATTTGAAAAAATCGGACGAAATATGGAATGAAATTATCAATGATCCAGGTGTAAAACCAGAGCAATTGAAGCAACTCTATCCAATTCAACAGAATGCCGGTGATTGGCTGGGGGCTTACCGCACCATCGACCGATGGCATCAGCTTGAACCAGATCAAGCAGAGGCTGCACGTCAGCTGGTGTTATCCCAAATATTGTTTGAACCAGGAAAAGCAATTGAAAGCATTAATACTTTTAAGATGTCTGAGTTTCAGACAGTTTTGGTAGATCTTAATACCATTGTGGCTTCTGATAACCTGACCTACCAAATGGTAATCGCAGGAAATATTTTTTCAAGATTAGGTGAATGGGAATACGCCGTTCAAGCTTTTTCAAAAGTGGTTGAGCTTGATCCGAATTATGCGGAAGGATGGGCTTTTTATGGGAATGCACTGATGAACACGGGTGAAAATGGCTTTTTTGCGTTGGATAAAGCAATAAATTTATCCCCCACCTCAAAAATTTCCAAAGCTTACCTGGCTGCTTACTGGCGGGATCAAAACGACCTGGCAAAAAGCATCGAACTGTACAATGATCTGATCAATGAAGAGGGAAACCAGCCAGTTTGGTATCAGGAACTTGGCACCACCTACATATTGAATGGGGATACAGAAAAAGCACTTGCAGCCTTTCAAAAAACCACGGAATTAGCACCCACTAATAAATATTATTGGTTAAATCTGGCAAAATTTAGTGGTAAATTTCGACTGGATATTCAGACGGTTGGCATCCCTGCAGCACGTCAGGCAATGTTGATTGATAGTGAGAATTGGGAAGTTTTTGATGTGCTGGGATGGTTATACTTATTGGAAAAAGATTACACAAGTGCTGAAAGATTTTTATCCAATGCGTTTGGTATTGCACCAGAAAACGCTATGGTTAATTTGCATTTAGGTCAGGTTTATTCTCTGCAAAATCGGGATGAGTTAGCAAAATATTATTTAGAAAGATGTATTAGATTGTCTGATGATTCTGATTTAATAAATTTGGCGAATAAATTTCTTAGCCCGTAGAAGTAACTGGATAAATCATGCTAAAATTGTCCTTATTTATGAAAAAATTAATTCTACTTTTCCTTTTACCCATCCTTTTGGCTGGTTGTTCGGTGATTGAAAGACTTCAATCCAAAAATTTTGAAGAAATACCTTCCGGTGCTGTTTTGTATGATGAAACTTTTGCTGATCTGGAAAGTGGTTGGAGGACGTCGAACAGTAATGGCTCCTATGTAATATACCAGGCGGAAGGATTGCACTTTTTTGTTGATCAGCCCAATCTTGATCTTTGGTCATCACCAGGCTTAAAATTTCAGGATGTGCGTATTGAAGCCGAAGCCATCAAAATTGACGGGCCGGATAACAATGCTTTCGGTGTTTTATGCCGATTGCAGGATGAAAAAAATTTTTACGCTTTTGTCATTAGTAGTGATGGTTATGCTGGGATTTATAAAGTAGCGGATGGAGCATATAACTTACTCAATCACCAATCCATGGAGTTTTCTTCAGCGATCCGGCAAGGGGAAGCAATTAATTTTTTATCTGCAACTTGTGATGGAGATCAATTAGGATTTTCGGTTAATGGTGAGGTGTTATTTGAGGTCAAAGACGATCAATTCTTATCTGGCGATGTTGGCTTAATGGCAGGAAGTTTTGATGACCCTCAGGTAAACATATTTTTTGATAATTTAACAGTTTTTAAACCTTAGGCTATTTATGAACGTATTTTTTGACACCATTGGTTGTCGTTTAAACCAGAGTGAAATTGAAATCATGGCTGCCCAGTTCAGGAAAGCAGGACATGTTGTTGTTGCAGATGCGAAGGAAGCTGATCTGGTGATCGTTAACACCTGCACGGTGACCAGCGCTGCAGCTTCGGATTCGCGCCAGAAAATTCGCCAGGCAGCAAGAAAAGGCAATACGCATATCATCGCAACCGGATGCTGGGCAACGCTTGAACCCGATGCCGCATTGGCATTACCAGGCGTTGAAAGTGTGGTGTTAAATCAAGATAAAGATAAACTGGTCTCCGATTATCTAAAAATCACACCCATGGTGTTTGATCTGGAACCCTTAGCACGCGAGCCCATTCCCGGGGAACATAAGCGAACACGAGCCTTTATCAAAGTACAGGATGGTTGTGATAATTTCTGTACTTTCTGTATAACCAAAGTTGCTCGCGGAAAAGGCGTGAGCCGCCCCCTCGATGAAGTTTTACTCGATATCAAGCAGGCTGTGGATGGAGGCGTGCAGGAAATCGTATTGAGTGGCGTGCATTTAGGTTCATGGGGTAAAGATTTTGAAAAGCAAGCTCATTTAAGGGATTTGATTGAAGCCATTTTGACCGAAACTGATATTCCGCGGCTGAGGTTGTCCTCTTTGGAGCCCTGGGATTTAGGGGAAAGCTTCTTCAGTTTGTGGGAAGATGCCCGGATGTGTCCTCATTTTCACTTGCCATTGCAATCGGGATCAGAGACTATATTAAGGCAAATGGCAAGGAAAACCACCCCACAGAAATATCTACGGATTGTTGAAGATGTCCGAGCTGTAGTACCTGACGTGGCGATCACCACCGACATGATTGTTGGATTTCCAGGCGAAACGGATGAATTGTTTGACGAATCCATGCGATTTGTGCGGGCAGTGAACTTTGCCGGCGGGCATATATTTCCTTTCTCGCCACGGCCAGGCACAGCAGCCGCAAAATTTGGTGATCAGGTTCCTAATGGAATTAAAAAAAGAAGATCGGCTGCCATGCGAGCGCTGTTTGCCGAGATGACCCATCAATACCAATCCTCCTATGTGGGTAAAACAGTTGAAGTGTTATGGGAGAATGGGGAGGAACTGGCGGAAGGTGGCTGGTTAATGAAGGGACTGACCGGAAATTATCTGCGCATAGCCACACAGACATCGAAAAATTTAGCTGATCAAATGACAAAGACTAAAATAAATTCATTTTGTGAGCAGGGGTTGTGTGGGGAGATTGAATTTAAAAAGCAAGAGGTTGACGAATAAAATTGTCAACCTCTCTCGATTAAATTTATTTTTTATTTTTTTACTTTACGATAATTGTTACTGGCAAGTTACATAATGTGGTACTTCCGGTTGTCAAAGCCCAATTGGTGGTGTAAGTACCAGCGGTGTGTGGTGCCATCATATCAACTCTAATCTCCACTTTTTCACCTGATTTGACTTGATCAGAAAGATCATAAACTTTATCATATTTATGAAGTTCGGTTCCACGTACATATTTGTAATCCACTGTCCCTGCTTCCCAGGTTTTGCCACTGATATTTTTGATTGTCCAAACGGCATCGAAATCTTCACCGGGTTTTAGCACTGTTGATAATGCGGGTGAAACTGACATTTCACAAAGTGCATTGGTAACTGGCGTCGCAACAGCCGGGATTGTTCCACTTGTTTCATTTTTGAAATAGTTGTAAGCAAATTCGCCTTCTTTGCTATCCAGTCTGACGGTTATTCTTTCCACGTCTTTAACTTTTTCTGGCAACAATACTGTAAATTTAAAAACGCCGCCATTACCAGAGTTAATCGTTCCAACTTCGACAAAATCTTTGAAGAATGTGTCAAATGGTCCAACTCGGATTTTGAATACCTGGTTTGCTGGAAAATTTTCGGTTTGAACGGTGACAGCAGCATTTTTTTCCACTCCTATAATCGAGATGAGCGGTTTTGGTTTTTCTGTTGCCGTTGCGGTTGGGGTTGCTGGGATTTGCGTCGGCAATATAACCGTTGTTGCTGTCGGAGCCACTGTAGAAGTTGGGGCAGGTTCTTCAGTTGGTACCGATGTATTGGTTGGTTCTGAAGTTGGTACAACTGGTTCAGAAGTTGGTGTAGCGTCCTTTCCCATTTCAGCTGATAATGTTTGAGCAACTTCAGTGCGTATCTGATCTAATGCTTTTTCTATTTCTTCCGGGGGTACAGTTGGAGATACACCTGGAATACAGGCTGCTAAAGTTGCAATTAAAAGAATACTTAATAATAATTTTATAGGTTTCATTTCTTACTCCTTCGTTTTTTCATTTCCATTGCTCAAGACGAAGCATTTGATGTAATTGTTCCCAAATTGATATAAATTGCCGATATCCGTGTAATTTAGAAATTTAAATTTCTTATCGTATTTGTTAAAACTTCCGCTGAGCTTTTCAATCCTTGTTGTTCGTCAATGTCCAACTTCAATTTTAGAATTCTCTCAATGCCACCGCGATCAATCACCGATGGTAAGGAAAAACATACATCATTCAAACCGTAATAGTCATCAATTAAACTTGATACCGATAAAACTGTACTTTGGTCACGTAAGACGGCTTCAATAATTCTTTCAAGACCGGTTCCGATTGCGTAATAAGTTGCGCCTTTTCTTTCAATAATCTGGTAAGCAGCATTACGGGTTAGTTCAAAAATTTGTTTTAATTCATTATCGTTACACCCCATATGATTACTCTTACAATAATCCGTCAGTGTCATTCCAGCGATGTTCGCTAATGACCAAATTGGTACCTCGCTATCCCCATGTTCACCAATGATGTAAGCATGCACACTTCTTGGGTCGACATCAAATTTTTTGGATAACATATACCGAAATCTGGCCGTGTCCAGGATGGTACCGGATCCAAATACGCGATTGTTAGGCAATTCTGATATTTTGATTGATACATATGTAAGCACATCCACAGGATTCGATGCAATTAAGATCAGTCCATCCGGGTTGTTCTTGACAATTTCCGGGATAATTTGTTTAAAAATATCCGTGTTCCTTTGGGCTAAATCTAATCGAGTTTCTCCCGGTCGTTGAGCTGAGCCGGCAGTAATCACGATAATCGCAGCACCTTTAATATCTTGATATTCTCCGGCGTATATTTTTGTGGGTCGAACCAAAGGCACGGCATGCATTAAATCCATGGCTTCTCCTTCGGCTTTATATTGATTGCGGTCGATCAAAACAATTTCGGTAGCCAGTCCGGAAAGAGTGAGCGCGTAAGCCAGGGTGGCTCCTACATTTCCGATTCCGACGATGGCAACTTTATTTGATATATGTTGGGTAAACATATGTTTTTCTCCGTTCTTCACTTTCTAAAGATTTCTGATAAAATTTGTTTACTTATTACTGTTATTATATTTCATGAGGTGAATTTCCTATTTGGAGATTAAGAATAATTCGGTGATTGATTAGAAACCTGTTCTACCTGACAGGTTTGACCACAGTTTATCGTTGCGGTATAATAATCGCTTGTCAGTTTTCAAAAAACTGAAAAATAAAAAAACAGATTTGAAAGGAAATCTTAATGCCCAAACGGACATACCAACCAAAGAAAAGACATCGTATTCGTGTGCATGGTTTTAGAGCTCGAATGGCGACAAAAGGTGGACGCACAGTCATCAAACGACGTCGTCTGCGTGGTCGAAGCCAACTTGCAGTAAGCTTGCCACACGTAAAAAGAATTAGCTGGTAAAGCGTTCTTTGTTCGGCGAAACCTGTCAAAATGATGATTAATCGACAGGTAAATGAGTGAAACGCGATTATCGATTAACCCGATCAAACGATTTCTTAAGAGTAAAGCAATGTGGAAAGTCTTATGCCCATTCCTTAATCGTTATGATCAAATTGCCAAACCCTGATGGGTTACTCAGAATTGGAGTATCTGCTGGTAAGGCTGTTGGAAATGCTGTTACAAGAAACCGTGCGAAACGCCGGATGCGAGCCAGTTTGAGTTTGTTGATGAAAAACATTCAGCCTGGTTGGGATCTGGTGTTTCTGGCAAGAAAACCAATAATTGAATCTGATTTCAATCAATTAATTACAGCAGAGATCCAATTGCTGAAGCGTGCGGGATTATTCCTGGAAGAAAGTGGAGAACAATGAGTTATCTACACGAGTATCCGAATGAGCCCTCTTTGAGCGACTTACCTTTTACGTTGAAGAATTTTCCTCGCTGGTTACTTTTGGCTGTTATACGTCTATACCAAAAAATGATTTCACCAGCATTACCAGCAAATACTTGCCGTTTTTATCCAAGCTGTTCGCATTATGGTTATCAAGCCATATATAAACACGGTGCATTAAAAGGTCTATTCATGGCAATTTGGCGCGTACTGCGTTGCAACCCATTTAATCCTGGTGGTTATGACCCTGTTCCTTAAAGACAGGTTCCTTGATTTTAATAAATCCTGTAAATTAAAGAGTTCAATGAAGAAAAAAATATTAATAATTACAATGTTTGCAATACTGGCGATGAGTTTAACCGCTTGTAGCGGTGTGATGAATGCCAGCGGATGGCCTGGAATATCCGGGGATGAAGACTCGGTTTATGTTGCTTATGCAAACGAAGTCTATTCATTGCGTTTGAAGGATGGAAGTTTGAATTGGCGTTTTCCAGAAAAAGTTGAAGCTGCAAGAACCTTTTTTGCGAATCCAGCAGTAAATGGCGTTTCCATCATTGTTGGTGATTATAAAAACCAATTATATTCGTTAGATATCGAAACTGGTTCTACCCGATGGACATTTGATGAAGCAAAAAACCGATACATTGGTGGTGCATTGATTGTTGAGGATACAGTACTCGCTCCGAATGCGGATCATAAGCTTTATGCATTGGATCTCAATGGAAACCTTAGATGGACATTTGAGGCGAGACAAGCACTTTGGTCAACTCCGATCGCAAGAGACAACGTGGTTTATCTTTCATCCATGGATCATTATTTATATGCCTTGGATATTAGAGATGGTTCACTAATTTGGGAAGTGGACTTAGGTGGGGCTATCGTTTACAGCCCATCTTTTGACACGGACACAATTTTTGTTGCCACTCTCTCAAATGAAGTAATTGCAGTTGACGCGAATAATGGTGCGATCAAATGGAGCAACCTGGCTGAATCAGGTTTGTGGTCACAACCAATTTATCATGAGGAAGTTGTGTACTATGGTGATTCAGCTGGAAAAATTTTAGCTGTGAACGCCAGTGATGGTAGTCTTATATGGGATTACCAAATGGGTGAAATGGTTTCGGGGGCACCAGTTGTAATGCCAAGTGGAATTGTATTTGCCGGAGAGAATGGTAAATTGATTGCTCTAAACTTTGATGGAGAAATTCTTTGGACCCGTTCCATTACTGGAAAGTTATTCACCGGACCAGTTGTTGTTGATGGTATGTTGGTGTTAGGAATATCCCAAGGTGAAGAAGTTCTTAAGGCATATGATTTTAATGGTAACGAAATTTGGAAATTTACACCTGAAAAGTAGAGGTAGGTAAAAATGTGGGATGCAATTGTAATCACTCCCTTTATTAATGCACTTTTGTTTATATACAGTTTTTTGGGAAAGAATTTCGGAATTGCGATTATTCTTTTTACAATCCTGATCCGATTGATTACTCACCCTTTGATGGTGAAACAGATCAAAGGCGCTCAGGGCATGCAAAATATGCAGCAAGATGAAGATTGGAAGAAAATACAGGAAAAACACAAAGGCGACAAAGAAAGATTAGCACAAGAGCAAATGAAATATTATAAAGAAAAAGGAATTAATCCTTTTGCCTCTTGTCTACCGACCCTGATTCAATTTCCGATCATTATTGCCTTGTACCAAAGCATCATCGCTGCATTGGCAGCAACACCGGTGGAAGTATTAAATCTGGTAAGGCATGTTTATTCTGATTTTCTGGATTTATCGGCAATAATTCCGATCAATAGCCAATTCTTGTGGATGGATTTAGGACAACCAGAACGTTTGAATTTACCATTTCTTTCCTTTGGTATCCCAGTTTTAGCCATCTTAGTGGTCGCATCAACTTACGTTCAATCAAAATTAATCCAACCACCATCCACCAATCCAAAAGATCAAACCGCGATGATGGGTAACATGATGAACATATATATGCCATTCTTCATGGGCTATCTGGCACTTACGCTTGCTTCAGGTTTGTCTTTGTATTTTTTGGTTTCAAACTTATTAGGTATTGGCCAATATGCACTGTTAGGAAAGGTAAATTGGCGAAATCTAATTCCAGGTAAAAAACCTGAAACGTCTCCAACCATGAAGAAGAAAAAATAGAAGGTAAGCTAACATGGAATACAAAAAAATCACTCAGGAGTTTATTGCTCCGACAGTTGAAGAAGCCATTGAACAAGGTGCCAAACATCTTGGAGTCGATGTTAAAAAATTGGACGTAGAAGTTCTTGATCAGGGTAGTAAAGGATTATTTGGTCTTGGCAGTCGTCAAGCTCGAGTTCGCTTAACAATTTCGAATGGTGAACCTGTTCAAAAAAAACCAGAAAAACACGTACCAGCTCCTAAAGTCCAAAATGAAGTTCATCAGGTTAAAGAAGATAAAGATTCTGTCCTTAAATTAGCTGAAGACGTTGTATTGGATCTTCTTCAAAAAATGCACGTTGAGGCTAAAGTTGAAGCAAATTATCTTCCTCCAGTAGATGATCGCGATCAGAAAATGGTGCAGGTTGAGATCCTGGGTAAAGATCTCAGTATTCTCATCGGTCGCAGAAGTGAAACATTAAATTCACTTCAATATATTAGTAGCCTGATTATTGCAAAAGAACTTGGCGAATGGGTTCCCCTGATGATTGATGTTCAGGGTTATCGCGAACGAAGAGAGAGACAGTTAAAACTTTTGGCAAGACGAATGGCTGACCAGGTAGTTCACACCGGTCGCCGTCAAAATTTGGAGCCAATGCCTGCAAATGAACGGCGTGTCATTCATCTTGAATTAAGAAATCATGATACTGTCACCACCGAAAGCGTTGGAGAAGAGCCAAACCGTAAAGTAACAATCGTTCTTAAGAAACAATAAAGATGGATAAGAACGTCTTTTAGCATTATAGACGTTCTTTTTTTTAATAAAGGTAAGGAGGAGTCAACATGAAGGCAGTTGATATCATCATCAAAAAGAGAGACAAGCAAGAACTAACTAAAGAAGAAATTGAATTTTTCATCGATGGGTTCACCTCTGGTGATATTCCTGATTATCAGGCAGCTGCGTGGGCAATGGCTGTTTTACTTAATGGAATGACAGATCAGGAAACAACTAACCTTACCTTAGCAATGGCTCATTCTGGTGATATTCTTGACCTTTCGCAAGTTGTTGATATCTGCCTTGATAAACACTCAACTGGGGGAGTTGGAGATAAAACCACGCTTGTTGTCGAGCCTTTAGTCGCTGCTTGTGGATTGCCTTTTGGAAAAATGTCGGGTCGTGGATTGGGATTCAGTGGTGGGACATTGGATAAAATGGAATCGATCCCAGGGTATCGTGTAGACCTAACCCGTGAAGAATTTATCGACCAGTTGAAATCCATTGGTATTGTTTTATCTGGACAAAGTGGAGATTTAGCACCAGCAGATGGAAAAATGTATTCTTTGCGCGATGTCACTGGAACCGTGCCTTCCATGCCTTTAATTGCTTCATCTGTGATGAGTAAGAAAATTGCTGGTGGTGCTCAGGTGATTGTTTTAGATGTAAAAGTTGGGGTTGGGGCTTTTATGGAAACCCTGGCTGACGCGAGAACATTATCCAGATTATTGGTTTCCATTGCCCAGATAAGTGGAAGAAAAGCTGTATGCATGTTGTCGGATATGAATCAACCGTTAGGAAATGCTGTAGGTAATGCTTTGGAGCTGCTTGAAGCAATTGATACTTTACATGGTGGTGGACCTAATGATTTTGTTGAACATTGTTTGTCTGCAGCTGCTTATTTGGTAATGCTTGGCAAGAAAGCGAAGAATCTTATTCAAGCCCGTCAGATGGTAGAAGATGTTTTGAAGAATGGTCAAGCATGGGAAAAATTCCGACAAATGGTGATTGCGCAAGGGGGAGATGTCAAGTTTATCGACGAACCAGATTTACTTCCAAAAGCGAAATACATCGAAACTTTTAATGTAGAAGAAAATGGCTTTATCCATTGGATTGATGCACGGGTTGTTGGAGAAACAGCTGTTGATCTTGGAGCAGGTAGGGCCAAAAAAGGTGACCCTATTGATCATTCAGTCGGAATAGTAATCCATCATAATGTAGGAGATTATGTAATCGAAGGTGAAGCACTTTTTACAATTCATGCAAATTCAAAAGAAAATTTAGAATTAGCCAAGAGAAGGGTGATGAGTGCCCATAAGATCAAAGAAGAAGAATGTGAACCTCTCCCATTATTCTACGAGATCGTCGATTAAAATCGAAGTGTAAGAGATGACGATTTTTTTTATAATCACTTTACAACCAAAGAAATGGACAGGATAGTTACAAGAAAAGATTCTGAGCACATTGTGTTGAGGAGCTTTTGGAGTATTGAAATCAATGAATAAACCACAAATTTATAAAATCTCTGCCATTATTTTGTTTATTATTGGGTTGGGAATGGGTATGTTCCTATGGACGGGTTCTGTTTGGGCAGATATCGAAGGTTACATGTTTCAACCTGCAACCTATGCAGATCAATCAGAATATTATTTGCGTTGTCCAAATCTAATAACCACATCAGATTTTGGAATTATTTCCATAGGTATTGAAAATAATTCTGACAAAGAAGCAAGAAAAATTGTTCGTGGTAATAAAACGCTAGGTTACTTGATTTATATTGCAGCTGACGAAACAATTTTGGAATTAGCTCCTGGTGAATCTGAAGTAATTCACTGGTACATCTATCCTGAAGATGCCGCCTGGGATCGCTTTGTGCTCTTCCGAGTCAATATTATCAGCAGTGTTGGCACGTCACTCACAACAGCTTCTTGCGGGGTAATGGTGATTAATGTTCCTTTTCTGAATAGTAATCAATTCTTAATGTTACTCCTCATAGGTGGAATGATATTAATTACATTGGGTATTTACCTAATGTATCTTTCATCAAAGCTAACTGGTAAAAACGATTTCTACACGGAGAAATTAATGATTGCCCTAACCGGAGTGCTGATCATTGGATTATTGCTCAGCTTGTTTGGTCAATGGTTGATTGGTGGCTTGTTATTGGTGGGAATGTATATCTTCTTGCTAGTTACCGGAGCACATTATTTACAGAAAGCTTCAAACTGAACTGAAATTAATACCAAAAAACTTGTTTTAATTGAATTTTATGTGAATTTCTGGTATGATTTGTGTTTAGTTTAACAAAAAGCAATGATGGAAACGAGTAGGTGCTATTGATCAAACAGCGAGCCTGGGAATGGTGAAAGCCAGGTTGACAAAAACATCGAAAATCCTTCCGGAGCTGCAAACTGAAAAGGCAATTGAGTAGATGCTTTAGTAGGTACGCCGGGATTCCACCCGTTACCAATGGCTCGGGATAATGTACCATGTATTCATGGTCAGAAGTCCTGGTAAGTGCCCGTTGAAAGACGGGAAGCGGGGTGGTACCGCGAAGAATGATTATTGACCTTCGTCCCTGTGTGCGCAAACCTTTTGGTTTGCCCAGGAAGAAGGTTTTTTTATTATCTATTTTTAGAAAGAGGTAGTTTGACAATGGCATCAAAGATATTTAAAAAGGCATCAAGCGCGATTAATTTCGTCGAACAGGAATACGAGATTCTTGAGTTTTGGAAAAGCAGTGATGCTTTCAATAAAATGAGAGAATTACATAAAGGAAAGCCAACCTGGTCTTTTCAGGATGGTCCTATTACAGCAAATAATCCGATGGGTGTTCATCATGGATGGGGTCGTACTTACAAAGATGTATTCAATCGTTATTGGACGATGCGTGGGCGCGAATTACGTTATCAGAACGGATTTGACTGTCAAGGCTTATGGGTGGAAGTGGAAGTGGAAAAAGCGTTAGGTTTTACTTCCAAAAAAGATATCGAAGACTACGGATTGGCGAATTTCGTACTCAAATGCAAAGAGCGCGTTTTACGGTATGCTGCTGTGCAAACAGAACAATCAGTTCGCCTCGGTTACTGGATGGACTGGAATGACTCCGATTTGCTGCGTGAGATGGCAGACAAGTTAGCGCAAGATCCAACACAGGTGATGACTGTACTTGGTCCTAACGGGCCGGTTACTGATACGGTAGAGCAATTGGTAGGCAGGCTGGGTTCGGCAGATACAGGTGGAAGCTACTTTACTTTCTCTAACGAAAATAACTATATGATCTGGCGCTTTCTTAAAACCTGTTGGGAACGAGGCTGGCTGTATCAAGGTGCTGATGTAATGCCCTGGTGTCCGCGCTGTGCGACAGGAATCAGCCAGCATGAGATCGTTACTGATGGTTATGATGAACTGACCCACATCAGTGTTACCTTGCGATTCCCGCTCCGCGACCGTTCAGGAGAATCCCTGCTGGTATGGACTACAACACCCTGGACATTGACGAGCAATGTTGCTGCAGCAGTTGGTCCGGAATTAACTTACGTTAAGGTCAAGCAGGGAGACGAAATCTTTTATCTCTCTAAGGGAACCACACACATGCTCAAAGGTACGTTTGAGACACTGGCAGAATTAAAAGGTTCCGAAATGGAAGGTTGGGTTTACGATGGGCCATTCGATGAATTAGAAGCAGCGAATATGATCGGCGGTCGTACTGAATTGAGAGATCTGGTCAAGGATGTTAAGATTAATGCAGTTCAGGCTCACCAGGTAATTCTTTGGGATGATGTGGGTGATGCAGAAGGTACCGGTATCGTACATATTGCTCCTGGCTGTGGTGCCGAAGACTTCAAGTTAGGCCGTGAGCATGGCTTCCCCATACTGGCACCATTGGATGAAGAGGGTGTTTTCCTTTCCAATTATGGTTTTTTCACTGGTATGCATGTTTCAGAAGTGGCTCCTTATGTCTTTAAGGCATTAGAAGAGAATGGTCGTATGTATAAAGTGGAAAATTACACACACCGCTATCCTACCTGCTGGCGTTGTAAGACAGAATTGGTCTTCAGGTTGGTGGATGAATGGTACATTAGCATGGGTGAAACCTACGACAAACCACGTGAGGAATTGACTTCAGAAGAGAAAGAACGTAGCCTGCGCTATCAAATCATGGATGTTGTCGATCAGATTCGATGGATTCCTGAGTTTGGTCATGCCCGTGAATTGGATTGGTTAAAGAACATGCACGACTGGATGATCTCAAAGAAACGTTATTGGGGCCTGGCTTTACCAATCTGGATTTGCGATTCCTGTAAACATCACGAAGTTATCGGAGATGATATCGAATTGAAGGAACGTGCTGTGGAGGGAAGGGATCAATTCGAAGGACATACACCACATCGCCCTTACGTGGATGCCATCAAAATAAGTTGCCCCAAATGTGGCGGACTGATGAATCGTATTTCTGATGTAGGCAACCCCTGGCTGGATGCTGGTATCGTCAGCTTCAGCACTATTGGCTACCGAAATGATCCAGCCAACTGGCGCAAATGGTACCCAGCGGATTGGATCAGTGAATCTTTTCCTGGTCAGTTCCGCAACTGGTTTTATAGCTTGTTGGTGATGGCGACCGTTCTGGACAATACGCCACCATTTCGACAAGTTTTCAGCTATGCATCCTTGCTGGCGGAAGACGGGCGCGAGATGCATAAAAGCTGGGGAAATTCCATCGAATTTAACGAAGCTGCTGACAAGATGGGTGTAGATGTAATGCGCTGGATGTACTGTTCCCAGAAACCTGAAAACAATCTTCTCTTCGGTTACAACAAAGCTGAAGAAGTACGCCGTAGCTTTCTGATTCCGCTATGGAATGTATACAGTTTCTTTGTTACCTATGCTTCTATGGATGGATGGCAGCCAAATACCCAAGGTTTTGATCCGAATACACCAGAAGGAGCAACGCCGATCAGTGACAATCCATTGGACCGCTGGATATTGGCTCGTTTGAATGACATTACCGGTCGGGTAAATGAAGCGCTGGAAAACTCAGATACATTTGCTGTGACTTTGATGATTGAACCGTTCGTTGAAGATCTGACTAACTGGTATGTCCGCCGAAGCCGCCGACGTTTCTGGAAGAGTGAACATGATGCGGATAAGAATACTGCCTACAACACTCTTTATCATGTGCTGGTTAAATTCAGCCGTTTATTGGCTCCTTTTGTTCCTTTTGTTACAGAAGTCATGTATCAGAATCTGGTACGGTCAATGTACGAAACCGCTTATGAAAGTATCCATCAAACCATTTATCCACAGATAGATGAAAATGCATTGGATAGTGAATTGGTTGTCCAAATGAATTTGGGGCGACGTATTGCCAGTCTGGGTTTAGGAGCACGAGCAAGTGCTAATTTAAAAGTCCGCCAGCCATTATCCCGCGTTCTGGTGTACACAGCTGACCAGAAATATCAGCTTCCCGATTTTCTTGTGGAGATCATTCGCGACGAGCTAAATGTCAAATTTTTCGAAACAGTTTCTCAAGCAGAGAAATTGGTGAATTATCGTATTTTACCCAACAATAAATTGTTAGGGCCACGCTTTGGAAGTCGATTCCCTGCGTTGAAAGAGGCATTGACCAAATTACAAGGAGATTCATCTGCACATAAAGCGGTTGCTAATAATGAATCTTTAAAAATGATTGTGAATGATGAAGAAGTTGAACTTTCCCCTGAAGAAGTGTTGGTAGAGACTCAACCAGTTGAAGGATTGGCTGTGCAGTCAGATCAATTCGTCACCGTGGCGATAGATTCGGTCATCACACCAGAACTTAAGCTAGAGGGTTTGGCTCGTGAATTTGTACGGCGTGTTCAGGATTTAAGAAAAACTGCTGATTTCGAAATTTCTGACCGGATCAGATTGGTTTATTCTGCAACGCCTAAATTAGCACAAGCTGTCAATAAATTTTCTGAATACATCAAGAATGAAACTCTTACGCTTGAATTAATTGAATTGGAGCCAACCAGTAATATGGTAACAACTATGAGCGAATTTGATGATGAATCGGTTAATTTAGGTGTAGAAAAGCTTTAATTAAATTATTAGAATATCCAGAAGATCAAAACTGATTTTCTGGATATTCCCTCTTTAATCAATCTTATTTTGAGGGTCATAATAGAAGTCATACCTGGCATTAAAGGAAGTTATTGTCTCATTTATCAACTTAATGAGACAATTTCAACTCGAATTGGGAAACTAGGAAAGTTTGATTTTCAGCCTGGTTTCTATTTCTATGTTGGCAGTGCAAAAGGACCGGGTGGTTTAAAAGCCAGGATCAATCGTCATTTTTCAGTACAACAGAAAAAATTTTGGCACATTGATTACATAAAACCTTACTTAACCCCTGTGGGATATTTTTATTCAAACCAAATCGACAAAGAATGCGAGTGGGCTATGTTACTCAAGGATTTAGAAAAATTTGAAATCCCCGTCAGAAAATTTGGGTCAAGTGATTGCAAAAACGATTGTGGTGCTCATTTATTAATGACCAGCAATACGGATCCAGATTTATTGATAGAAATCATCACACATTCAGCTTGTAACTTTGATCAACTCATTTTTCTTTCAGGAAATTTCCAGCCTAAAGTACGGTAAAATCATAACTGGTTATTTGATAATAAAAATTAAGATTGAACCGAGGTTTTTTTGAAAAAATTTTTGCGAACTTATTCATTATTGATCATTGTAGCAATTGTGATTATCAGTTTGGATCAATACACAAAAAATATTATCCGGGAGAATTTTGAGCTTTGGACAGATGTTTGGGCTCCCTGGGACTGGATGCTGCCATACGCAAGAATTGTACATGTACCAAATACCGGTGTGGCATTTGGTATGTTTCAAGGTTCAGGTAATATTTTTTCAATCGTGAATTTAATCGTAGTTTTGATTATTATTTTCTACTATCCGCGTGTTCCAGAGTCAGATTGGTCCTTGCGATTAGCTATGAGCCTACAATTGAGTGGTGCGATTGGAAATGTGATTGATCGTTTTACAGTAGGACATGTTACAGATTTTATCTCAGTAGGAACCTTTCCGGTTTTCAATATTGCCGATGCTAGCATAACCTGTGGTGTAATTGTATTAATCATTGGTGTTTGGATTGCAGAAGTAGATGAAAGAAAGAAAAAACTTCGAATTCAAGAAAATATTCCGGAAAACGATCCGGAAGTGTTAGAAGAAGTTTGATTAGGATGGAAAAAAAACTTGAATTTCGATTTGACTATGAAGAAGCAAACCGCTTAGATAAATTCCTGGTTGGAAAACTACCGGATTTTTCTCGTTCGCGAATACAAAGTTTTATTCGTGATGGACGTGTCCTTATTAATCACAAAGATGCTCAAAAAGGTGGGGTGATTGTAGAAAAAGGTGATTTAATTGAAGTGTCAATTCCCCCAATTACAGATAGCAATCTCATTCCAGAAAAAATTCCACTTGACATCATTTTTGAGAACAATGATTTAATTGTTGTCAATAAACCTGCAGGTATGGTTGTACATCCTGGTGCAGGTCATTCCTCTGGAACACTGGTGCATGCAGTTCTTAATCATGCACCTGAATTAGAGGGAATTGGGGGAGAGCATCGACCTGGCATTGTTCATCGTCTAGACAAAGACACATCCGGGATTATTTTGGTTGCAAAAAATGATAAATCACACCAATTTTTGCAGGATCAATTTCGAAATAGAAATGTACAAAAAACGTATTATGCATTAACTGATGGCTTTCCCCCTACCAATGTCGGAAGAATAGAAGCTCCGATTGGACGTGACCCATCACATCGAAAACAAATGGCAATTGTTCCGCTTCAGCGAGGCCGAGAAGCACAAACCGAATACAAGGTAATTGAGAAATATCAGAGTAACAGTCTGGTTGCAGCTTATCCACATACCGGAAGGACACACCAAATCCGTTTGCATCTGGCATTTATTGGCTGTCCGATTGTCGGAGATCGAATTTATGGTCATCGCAAACAAATGTCTTTAGCAAAAAGGCAGATGTTACATGCCTATCAAATAAAAATCATAATTCCTGGCAGTTCTGAACCACGAGATTTTATTGCCCCTATTGCGGACGATATGAAGGAAATAATGCAAGAATTAAAAGAAAATAATTGGGAGAAAAAATGATAGATTTACGTTCCGACACGGTTACTCTTCCAACATCAGCAATGCGTAATGCAATGGCTGCAGCTGAAGTTGGCGATGATGTTTATGGGGAAGATCCAACGATAAACCGCTTGGAAGAATTATCAGCAGAAAAAATGGGGATGGAAAGCGGATTGTTTATTCCTTCAGGAACCATGGGTAATTTAGTTGCATTTCTGACACATTGTCAAAGAGGAGACGAGGCGATCATGGGGGATCAAGCGCATACATTTTATTATGAGGTTGGTGGCGTTTCAGCGTTAGGGGGCATTATGGCGCATACTGTTCCCAACCAATCCGATGGAACAATAAATATATCAGATATACAAAATGCTATTCGGGTAGAGGATGTACATTTTCCAACCACAAAACTTATTGCTTTGGAAAACACACATAATCGTTGCGGTGGTGTTGTTTTGAAACCTGATTATATAAAGCAGGTTGTCAAAATCGCTCATGAGAATAATTTACTAGTTCACATGGATGGTGCGAGAATATTCAATGCTGCGATTAAATTAGGTTTACAAGCAAAAATATTGTTGGTGGGAGTAGATTCTGTTACTTTTTGTCTGAGCAAAGGCTTAGGGGCACCTGTTGGAAGTGTTTTATGTGGGTCTCGTGATTTTGTTGCTAAGGCACGCCGGATTCGCAAACAACTTGGTGGTGGTATGCGTCAGGCTGGCATATTGGCCGCAGCTGGAATTGTTGCTTTGGAGTCCATGATTGATCGCTTGGCTGAAGACCATCAACGTGCTATTTATCTAGCTGAAAAACTCAAATCAGTTCCTAACATAGCAATCAGAGAGAATTCACCTCAGACGAATATGGTATTTATCGACCTTATAGAAACCTATCCAAAATCAAATTTGCATGTGATTGAGGCATTAAAACAACAAAATGTTTTAGTTGGGACATCCAAGAATCGTGGATTCCGATTGGTGACACATTTTGGTATTTCAGATAAAGATATCGATTCGGTGGTTGATAGATTTAAGCTTGTTATGCAATAAACCGCGATTGTAGATAAGCTTATTCTGATATAATTTAGGTTCGGCAAGGTTCTAGAATTTTTCAAAAATCTGAGAAATTTCTTGGTTTATTTTTATCTATGGATATCAGGTGGAGGAATTAATGAAAGAATATTTTACTCTCGCAGAGATTGATGAGGTAACTAATTTTGTTCGTAATCTAACCCAATATCAGCCAAAAATAGGATTAATTTTAGGTTCAGGATTAGGAGATTTGGCAAAATCAATTGAGAACCCCGATTTTATTCCTTACAAAGACATTCCTTTTTGGCCAAAATCTACGGTTCATGGTCATTCAGGTCAACTGGTGGTTGGCAACTTAGAAGGTAAAACAGTTATTGCCATGCAAGGTAGAGCTCATTATTATGAGGGATATAGCATGGCTGAGGTTACATTGCCTGTTCGTGTGATGAAAAGGATGGGGGTTGAGATTTTGATTGTGACCAACGCTGCTGGGGCAATTAATCCGGATTACGAACCTGGAGATGTAATGTTCTTGTCTGATCACATTGCTATGATTGCAATGGCTGGTAATAATCCATTACGTGGACCTAACATTGATGAATTTGGACCCCGCTTCCCTGATATGAGCCAACCTTATGATGCCAAATTACAAAAAATTGCAATTACGGTTGCAGATAAAGCGAATATCAATACTCACAAAGGTGTTTACATTTCTTTGTCTGGCCCATCATTTGAATCTCCTGCCGATTTACGCTTCCTACGAACTATTGGGGCTGATGCCGTTGGAATGTCAACCGTCCCTGAGGTGATTGTTGCCAGACATGCTTCGATGAAAGTTCTGGGAATTTCAGGCATCAGCAATAAAGCTAACTTAGATGGGTCGACTATGACGACACATGAAGAAGTTTTGGAAGCAGGAAATGTTTTAGTTCCAAAGCTTACCACCATCATTCGTGGTTTTATTACATCTCTTTGAATATCTCCTTTGAATTGACATGTCAGAAATCCTCGATTTCCTAATTGAATTTGAAATTTGGTTTTATATAATCCTTGGATTTATTTCTTTAATCTTTTTTTCAAGGTTATTTAAAGCGATAGGAAATTGGCGGGAAGCTGCCTTTGGATTAGAGAGAGAAATTGCCCAGAGAAATTTTAGATCTTCAATATCAATACTGATCCTGATTGTGGTGATGTTTATTGCTGAGTTTTTTTTTGTTACTTATTCCAGCAGTATTTTGCCAGATCAAACAAATTTAGCTACCCCGACAATTGATGTGCTGGCATCTCCATCACCCACAAATGAAGCGATGGTCGAACTGGCAACATCCGAAGCTGTTTCAGCGACACCAACACCAGAGCAAGATGGTTGTATTCCAGGTCAAATCGAAATTACTTTCCCAGAACCTGCTACCGAGGTGGAGGATGTAGTAAGATTAATAGGAACGGTTAATATTGATAATTTTGGTTTTTACAAGTATGAATATACCGAACCAGGAAATCCAATTTGGAAAACGATTGCAGGTAATAGTGAAGAGAAAATTGATGAACAATTAGGCTTGTGGAATACCTCACAATTGGTACCAGGAGATTATTTGTTGCGTTTGGTTGTGCTAGACAATGATAATAATGAATATCCTGCTTGTGTGATATCGGTTCGGGTAGTTAGTCCATAAGGGAGAGATTTTATGCCAAAAATTGAAATTCGACCTGCTGTTTCAGCCGATATAATTGAACTCATCTCAATTGATCATTCTTGCCGAACGAACTATGTTTGGCAGATGGATAGAGCAATCGAGGATGGTCAAATTGTTATTTCATTTCGGGAAATTCGATTACCAAGACCAACTCAGGTCAATTATCCACGGCAGGTAGAATTACTTGAAGATGAATGGCAACAATCACCTGGTTTAATGGTTGCAATACACAATGGAATACATGTAGGGTATGTGCGCATCCAGGAAGTTTTAGAAAACCAATCTGCGGTTATAAAAGATTTGGTGGTTGAGCAATCAATCAGACGGCAAGGAATCGGTACAGCGCTTGTTTTGGCAGCACAAAATTGGTCAATGCAACGGGCAAATCGAAGATTGATGTTAGAAATTCCTCCTAAAAGCTATCCAGCAATCAAATTGGCATTTAAGTTGGGTTTCGATTTTTCCGGTTACAATGACTCATATTATCCCAATAAAGATATTGCACTTTTCTTCTCAAAATACCTGAAGTAAAAAATTATTGTTATGACAAACTGGATTGACGGTTTTATAAATTTAATAAGAACAATCAATGATCTGCTCACAGCGGGTATAGCAATCATTGCGTTTTCACTTTTATTATATGCATTAACCTTTAATCTAAAAGATAGGGTTGCGAGATCATTCGCAATCATCCTTTTTTGTGTTGTGGTGGTTTTTACAGCCGAATCTCTGGGTGGAATTGCCGTTGATATCAACAACATTGAATTTTGGTACAAATTACAGTGGGTAGGTATTGTATTGCTACCTCCTTCTTACCTGCAATTTTCAGACGCATTGGTAGCGACGACTGGACGCCCCAGCCGATGGCGACGTCGCTGGGCAGTTAGATTAACCTACTTATTTTCATTGGTTTTGTTAGTACTGATCCCATTTGATATCTTAGTCGGTCCAATTAATGTGGAACAGATTTCAACGCCTCATTTGGAGCGTACGCTTTTTACGGAATTGTTTACTATTTATTATTGGATCATCATGTTATTATCCTGGATCAATTTCTTCCGAGCTTACATTCGCACAGTAACCCCTATCAGTCGAAGAAGGATGGGATATCTGGTGGTTGGTGCGTTGGCTCCAGCAATTGGCTCATTTCCGTTCTTATTATTTGGTTCTGGGATCGCAGATCAGTTGCAGGGAATGTTTTGGATTGTTGCTACTATTAGTAACACCATTTTTTATGTTCTTATTATTTTGATGGCTTACTCAGTAGCTTTCTTTGGGGTTGCCTGGTCAGACAGAATGGTGAAAACCAGGTTGTTTAAATGGATCCTACGTGGCCCAGTAACCGCAAGTCTGGCATTAGGATTTACAACTTTGGTTCGCAGGACAGGTGCTGTCTTTGGGTACGATTTTGAAGTTTTTGTACCAATCGTAATGGTTGTAACGATTGTATTGTTACAGCATTTAATCACCCTTTTCGCACCAATTGGTGAAAAATGGTTTTTCTACGGCAATGATCAACAAGATATTGAAATTCTGCAGACTTTAGAGAACCGTTTACTCACCAGGAATGATTTACTAGAATTTTTAGAAATGATATTAGCAGCCCTAATGGATCGTTTGCAATCCTCTGGTTCGTTTGTGGTTTCGATTTCAGAAAATGGTTTGGAATTAGTTCTAACAAACGGGAAAATTAATTTAAGAAATCAGGATATTACTGAAGAGCTTTCGAAAATTGTTATTGAGAATAGTGATTTTCCAGAAATTTTTCAGTGGAATGCAAATTCCTTGTTCCCGCTTTATTCACGTAATAACGGAAGTGATAATCAAAAACAATTGATAGGATTGCTCGGATTAACTGGAATTGTTTTGGAGGACTTGGAGGAAGAACAACTGACAGCGTTGAAAATAATGATCGAGCGTGCTGGTTTAGCCTTAAGTGACCGTCAAATGCAGTTAGAAATCTTTGACTCAATGGAAAATTTAAGTTCAAGAGTCAATTCAATTCAACAATTAAGAGCACGTGGTCGGTTTGATAAAAACGGCTTTTTGCAAATTGAAGATCCAATTGAAAGTAAAGATTTGCAAAGTTGGGTTAAGGACGCATTAACTCATTTTTGGGGTGGTCCAAAATTTACAGGAAATCCACTTCTGGATTTGAAGGTGGTAAATGAAACTGCGGCTAGCACGGAAGGAAATAAAGCGAATGCCTTGAGATCCATTTTGAGAGATGCAATAAACCAGGTAAAACCTGAAGGTGAAAGACACTTTACAGCTGAATGGATATTGTATAATATTTTAGAGATGAAGTTTCTGGAAGGCAGAAAAGTAAGGGAAATCGCCATCAAATTATCCATGTCAGAAGCAGATTTATACAGGAAACAAAGGGTAGCAATTGAAGCAGTCGCAAATAAAATTATTGAGATGGAGAAAGATTCTCGTAATGGTGGAAACCTTTCATAAAATTTTTTAATTTTCGATTTGATGAACAAGGTTTTTTCATCATGTACGTTTATTGGAGGATAGTTAATGATTAACCATCAAAGCAAAAGTAAACAAGAACCAGAATTACCACCTATTGATGAAGGTTGGTGGGCTTCGGTTCTTGCCGATGAGGAAATTGTTGAACCAGAAATTCAAGAGGGAGAAAGTAAATTTTCTTTGTCAACTGGTTCATTGATGGTTGATTGGGAGAAAGTACAGGCAGTTTTTGATCAGGATGAAATTGTCGAATTATTTGTTCAAGGTTTTAACCGTGGTGGTTTGTTGGTTCAAGGTGATAATATTCAAGGCTTTGTACCTTTGTCCCACTTGATTGATACCTCAAATGAATTAGATGAGGAAGAACGAAGAAAAATATTGACTGATTACGTCGGAAAAACGATCAATTTAAAAGTTATTGAGTGTGAACCTAGTCAAGAACGGGTTGTTCTTTCAGAAAGAGCAGCTTTGGCTGGCGAGGGAAGCCGTAAAGCATTGTTTTCCACCTTGAAAACCGGATCGATTGTAAACGGGATTATCACCAATGTAACCGATTTTGGAGTCTTTGTTGATTTAGGCGGTGTGGAAGGTTTGATACATGTATCGGAATTGTCCTGGGGTAGGGTACAGCATCCTAGCGAAGTTTTGTCCCTGGGTCAACCAATAAAAGTTTTGGTGTTACAGGTGAGTGAAGAAAATGCAAGGATTGCATTGAGCTTGAAGAGATTGTTCCGAAACCCCTGGGAGTCATTGGCTGAAATGTATTCGATTGGTGATATAGTTTCTGCAACAATTACAGCTATCACTCGATTTGGTGTGTTTGCCAGGTTGGAAGAAGGTGTGGAAGGATTAATTCATATTTCATCTGTTCAACAAGAATTTGGTCAAAAAGACCTGGAAGCTATCTTTAAGAATGGACAGGTAGTCATTGTAAAAATTCTTCATATTGATATTGAAAGACGAAGATTGGGCTTGGGTTTGGTGGATGAGTAATAAATCTAGTAAACCTAAAAGCAAAAAATATCTAACCGAGAAAGAAGAAAACACTTCCGGATATCAACAATCCTCAATAAATCGGGTACAGAACATCATTAGAAGGTATGGTCTTGATGTCTTTGGTGTGATCATGTTGTCTTTAGCTATATTGACCCTTTTGGGGTTATTGAAATGGACAACCGGAAGCATCATTACATCCTGGATCAGTTTAATAACACAATGGTTTGGGTGGGGAAGTTATTTCTTTGTCATAACGTTTCTAGCATTGGGGATTTGGAGTTTCCGAAAACGCATTCTCGGAAATATTAAATTACCTCTCTCAAGAGTCTTGATATTTGAATTAGGATTCTTTGCCTTAATTGCCTTTTTTGCGGTTTATGGGGGGATGGAATTAGAAAGAGCTGAAAATGGACTGGATGGTGGTTTTATTGGCTGGGGGTTAGCAAATTTATTCCTAAGAATCTTGCCAGATCCAATTTTCTCTATTGTTCTTCTTTTTGTTATTATCCTAAGTTTTGCTGGTGGTACCGGTTTTTTATCGTTTTTATTTAAGAAGCTTGATCAATGGGCAGATAACTATTTACAGAAAAAAGGGATTGGAATGGGGACAGTTGCTGCCGATTTAGCTGACGGTGAAAGCGAAGTTGATAAAAAGATCAGAAAAAACAATGAATTATTGGAGAAATTAAAAAGCCAAACCGTCATGACACCTGCTTCGTTGATTGAAAGGCAAAAGAATCTTCCTCCTTTCGAGTTACTCGCTGCTGAACAAGTATATGTGATGGATAACGTTCAGGTTCAGGCTATGGGGGAACAAATCGAGCGAACATTGGATGAGTTTGGCATTCCAGCTCGTGTCGCAGGATATAAAATTGGACCTACTGTTACTCAGTTTGCTGTCGAGCCTGGTTTCGTCGAAAAAGAGAATCCGGATGGTACGATCAGCAAACACAAAGTCAGAGTTTCTCAAATTTCTTCCTTAACCAGAGATCTTGCGCTTGCATTATCAGCCGAACGACTTCGAGTCGAAGCGCCTGTACCCGGAAGGTCATATGTTGGGATTGAAGTACCCAACCTACATTCAAAAATGGTCCGTCTTCGCCCAATTTTAGAATCAGAAATGTTCCAAAAGCTGAATTCTCCATTATCAATGGCGTTAGGACAGGATGTGTCTGGGCAGGCATTGGTAGCTGACCTAATAAAAATGCCACATTTATTAATTGCAGGAACAACTGGATCTGGTAAATCGGTTTGTGTAAGTGCAATTACAACTTGTTTGCTCATGAACAACTCTCCTGATCAATTAAGAATTGCCATGATGGATCCAAAAATGGTGGAGCTGGTTAGGTTTAATGGTGTTCCACATTTGTTGGGGAAAGTTGAAACATCGGTTGATCGTATGGTAGGTGTCCTTCGGTGGGCATTATCCGAAATGGATCAACGGTATCGGTTGCTGGAAGATGGAAAAGCTCGTGACTTGGATGCTTATAATACAAAAATGGCTCGTAAAGGGCAGGCAACATTACCCAGGATTGTTATTATTATTGATGAATTAGCAGATTTGATGTTATCAGCACCTGACCAAACTGAACATGGCTTGGTGCGATTAGCTCAAATGGCGCGTGCTGTTGGTATGCACTTAATTGTAGCTACGCAAAGACCAAGTGTTGATGTAGTTACCGGGTTAATCAAAGCCAATTTCCCAGCAAGAATTGCCTTTACAGTTGCATCATCCATAGATTCAAGAGTAATTTTGGATACGAATGGAGCAGAAGCATTGATGGGCAAAGGGGATATGCTCTTCTTAGCTCCAGATGTAGGAAATCCCCAAAGAGCACAAGGGGTAATAGTTACAGATCAGGAAATTGATCGTGTGATAGATTATTGGCGTCAATCAGGATTCATGCAAAGCGAAGTCACTGCACCATGGGAAGGATTGATGAAGGTGATGGAAGAAGAAGGTGGAGATGATTTAGTAAAACAAGCAATTGATTTAGTAAAGACCTCCAGAAGAGCATCAGCTTCCTTACTGCAAAGGCGGTTAAGAATTGGTTTCCCAAGAGCTGCCAGGTTGTTAGATCAGCTTGAGGATATGGGTGTCGTTGGACCTAGTCAGGGTGGAGGAAAGGATCGTGAAGTACTTATCGATCCTGAGGATGATTGGGATAATGTTGCTTCGGCTGATGAGCAAGACGACTAAAAATTTAAAATCCTTTTTTTAAGAATTAATTCTTGACAGTTCCTAATGCCTAAGATACGATAATCAGATCAAATTTTGAGACAAAATGCAGGTGAATTTTGAATAATTCTGAAAAGAAGAAATTAAGCTTTAGTGATTTAATGAGAATCAAATTTAAAGGTATTTTAGACCCTATTGGGGGATTTCTTAACCGATTAGGGCTAAAACCAAATGCCATCACCATATTTGGGCTTATTGGTCAAATAATCGCTGCGATACTTCTTGGTTTAGGTGAAATCATGTGGGGTGGTATTGTTCTGTTGGTATTCGCACCGATTGACGCATTGGATGGTACGATGGCGCGATTGCGAAACGAACCCACCCGATTTGGTGGATTTGTTGATTCTGTTACAGATCGATACTCTGAGTTGATTGTTTTCGCAGGTTTGTTATACTATTTCACACAAAGCCAAAACACGCTTGGTATTATGCTTGTGTTTTTTGCTGCTGCTGGATCAATCATGGTTTCTTACACCAGGGCGAGAGCTGAGGCATTGAATTATGATGCAAAAGTTGGTATTTTAACCCGTTTAGAGAGATACTTGATTATTATTCCCTGTTTGATATTCCAGATTCCAATAATTGCTATGGGAATAACAGCAGTTTTTGCAAATATCACAGCCTTTCAAAGGATTTCATCTGTTAGAAAACAAGCATATTTAGCAAAAGATGTTGTTGGTTTAAAAAATAAAAGTGAATAGAGGAAGAAAATATGCCTGAAGGTTTCTACATTGGTAAATTGTTTATCCATTTTTATGGTGTAATTATTATGTTTGGTGCAGTTCTGGCTGCGTGGCTTTCTACAGTGGAAGCCAAACGACGAGGATACAACCCGGAGATCGTTTGGGATGTGATGCCATGGTTGTTAATTCTTGGGATCATAGGAGCCAGAATTTGGCATATTCTAACACCACCAGCATCAATGGTTGAAATGGGTATAACAACACAATATTATCTCACCCATCCATTGGATGCTATTAATATCCGCGCTGGAGGCCTTGGCATCCCTGGTGCGGTAATGGGTGGTGCCTTAGCATTGTGGTTATATACACGTAAGAAAAACCTTAGTTTTGCCTCCTGGGTGGATATTATTGCTCCTGGGTTAGCATTAGCCCAGGCAATTGGAAGATGGGGGAACTTTATTAACCAGGAATTATATGGCGCTCCAACCGATCTTCCATGGGCAATCTTTATTGAGCCAAGATATCGCTTAGCAGAATATGTAGATGTAGCGTATTATCACCCAATGTTTTTCTATGAATTTTTGTGGAATTTATTGAATATGACATTGTTGTTGATTTTAGGTAGAAAATTGAAGGACAAATTATTCAGAGGTGATATATTCCTGATTTATCTGATGGTTTATCCAACGGGGCGGTTTTTCCTGGAATTCATCCGATTGGACCCTTCAAATGTTGGTGGTATCAATGCCAACCAAACGCTCATGGCTGTGATTGCAGTTGTATCATTAATTTTCTTCATACTTAAGCGAACCGTTCTGAAGGAAAAACAGCAATTTGAACAATATCCTGTAATCGAAGATAAAGCTTAGTAAACAAATCAATGTTTATCAGGAAAATGAGTTGATAAGGACTGAAGAGTTAACCAAAAAGTTTGACGATTTTACTGCAGTCAATCAACTAAATTTAAGTATTCCATCCGGTCAGATAATGGCTCTTCTTGGTCCCAATGGTGCTGGGAAAACCACGACTGTCCGGATGCTTTCGTCAATTCTTAAGCCTAGTGCTGGCAAAGCGGAAATAGCTGGCTTTGATGTTGTAGAACAGTCTGTGGAAGTTCGGCGAAAAGTAGGTGTATTAACTGAACATCATGGTTTATATGGGCGGATGAAAGCAGAGGAATACTTAATATTCTTCGGAGAATTGTACGGTTTCTCCAAAAATGAAATTATTAAAAAAATAAATCCATTATTAGAGCAATTGGGAATGGATGAGCATCGTAAAAAAAGGTTGGGTGAATATTCGAAAGGAATGCGACAAAAATTAGCTTTGGTGAGAGCGTTGATCCATGAACCTCCGGTGCTCTTGTTGGACGAACCTACTTCTGCTATGGATCCGGAAAGTGCAAAAATCGTGCGAACCGCAATTAAAAATCTTTCCAGTAATGACCGTACAATCATCCTCTGCACTCATAATTTATCTGAAGCAGAGGAACTTTGCGATCAAATTGCGATTATTCAACATGGAAATATTATTCTCAATAATTCATTAAAAGAAATTAAAAACTCTCTTTTAGGAGCAACAATATACGCAGCAGAATTTAACCAGATGGTTTCACTTCCATTGAATAGTTTGCCACCCGGCGTGAAAGTTCTAAATTTTGAGGAAAACAAGGTTCAATTTGCAATTAGTGATCCCCAAACACAAAACCCAATATTGCTTAGAAAATTAACTGAGAATTTTGATTTAATTTCATTTCAGGAAATCCCAATCAAGCTGGAGGATGCATACCTGAACGCTATAAATAACGGAAAATTGACAAATGAAAATGATTGAGCAATTACGTTTTGCGTTCATTATCTCCAAAAGAGAAATCAGAGATCAATTTCGTGATTGGCGTATCATATTTCCAATCGTGGGATTAACGGTATTTTTTCCCTTCCTGATGAATTTTACAACTGCCCAAGTCTTACAATTTGTAAATCGTTATGGAGCGACTATAGTCGGAGAGAGATTGGTTCCTTTTTCGATGATGATCGTTGGATTTTTTCCAATTTCAGTCTCCTTGGTAATTGCATTAGAGAGTTTTGTTGGTGAAAAAGAGAGGGGAAGCATTGAACCACTTTTAAATACTCCCTTATTGGATTGGCAAATTTATATAGGAAAACTAATTTCTTCTATCGTGCCACCATTGATTGCTAGTTTTACTGGGATGACGGTATATTGTCTGGGTTTGATCTTCAACAATGTTCCTTTACCGGAATTCCAGCTCGTAATTCAAATTGTCATTCTTACAATTATTCAGGCGATCGTGATGGTAACCGGAGCTGTTGTGGTTTCCAGTCAGGCTACATCCGTAAAAGCGGCAAATTTATTGGCTAGTTTCATTATCATTCCAATGGCGCTTCTTATTCAAGGAGAGAGTATTGTGATGTTCTGGGGAAATTTCGCAACACTGTGGTGGGTTGTATTTGGATTAGTTGTACTGGCGGGTTTATTATTACGGATAGGATTAGCTCATTTCAGCAGAGAGGAATTGCTGGGTAGAGAAATAGATATCCTGAATTTTAAATGGGGCTGGAAACTTTTCAAATCCGAATTTCTTGGAACCGCAACAAATATTTGGAACTGGTATCGAACAGAAGTATTTGGAACTTTACGTGAGTTGAGATTTTCTTTATTAATCATGATTCTGGTGGTGGTCGCCAGTGTTTTTATTGGTGTAAACCAAACATTACGATTTTCTTTACCTCTCAATCAGTTAGGAGTAGAAAGTGCACAGGATCTGATCAATAATCTGAACTTAATATCGACAGCTGACAATTTTTCGCCAGTTTTACTAATTCTTAGACAAAATTTTAGAGTGATCTTGATTTCATTTGTGCTTGGGGTCATTTCTTTTGGAATTTTTGGTGTTTTACCTTTAATTGCTTCGATGGGAGTTGTTGGTTACCTAATGGCAATTTTTAATCAGATTGGTATCAATTCTGTTATTTATTTTGCAGGATTTATACTGCCACATGGGGTAATTGAATTTGTTGCGATTATTATTTCAACAGCAGCGATTTTTCAAATGGGTGTGGTATTGGCGGTACCCAATCAATCCAAAACAATTGGTGAAGTGTGGATTATCTCCATTGCTAAATGGGTGAAATTACTCATTGGGCTTGTGATTCCAATGATCTTCATTGCATCGATAATTGAGGCATGGATAACCCCTCAATTTGCGATTTGGCTATTGAAATAGACGAAGCACTTACCATCCTTCCAAAAATGGCAACCATTCTTCTTCGTAATGGTTATGTCTACTAAAAAGATAAATTGCATTGCTTGGTGGAGGTTTCGGCGTTTTTAAAAGGCTCATATTTGCATTTTGCAAAGTCCTGCCACCTTTTATATGGTTACATAATGGGCATGCTGTTACTAAATTTTCCCAGGAAAAATCGCCACCGAGGTGTTTGGGAATTACATGATCAATGGTTAAATTAGTTGATGATTTTCCACAATACTGGCAAGTGTAATGATCACGTCGAAAAATCTCTTTTCTCGTTAAATTAACTCGAACCCTGGGCCGATGCACCATACGATTTAAACGAATTATTGATGGGATAGGATATTTTTGATCAACAGTATAAAAATAACCTCGTCCGTTATTAACCAACGTAGCTTTTTCAGAAAAGATCAATCCAAAAGCCCGCCGTAAGTCACAAATATTGATAGGCTCAAAATTGGCATTTAAAACGAGTACTTGCGTAGACATCTTTTTATTGTTAGATTATAGCAGAAGCAGGATTTATTTCTAGAAATCTTTAATTCTATTCAGAAAATTTGTATAATGTTAGCTGTGGAAACGTTATATTAATTCACACGTTGAGAATAGAATAAAGAAAATGTTTGAAAAATTAAGTTAATTTGAATAAAAAGAAAGAAGAAAAATGAAAATTCTGATATCAGGTGGCACAGGTCTGATTGGGCAAGCTTTAACGAAATTTTATTTGAATGCTGGGCATCAAGTGGTTATTTTGACACGTAGTGAGGATAATAAAAATCCTGATGAAAATTTACATTTTGTCCAATGGGATGCAAAATCAACGACAGCACTATTACCTTTACTTAAGGATATTGATGTTGTTATCAACCTGGCTGGGGAAAATATTGGGTCTGGTTCCTGGACAAAAGAGAGAAAAGTTCGAATTATACAGTCCAGAATACGGGCGGGGAATGCATTAGCGGAAGCTGTGGTTGCTGCTCCAAAAAAACCAGAAGTTTTTATTCAGGCATCCGGAGTTGGGTTTTATGGAACAAGTGAAAGCTTGACTTTTGATGAAAATTCTCCAAATGGAGATGATTTCTTAGGTGATGTTGCTGAAAAATGGGAGAACTCTTCAGCTTTAGTGGAGGATGTAGGCGTTAGAAGGGTGATTATCCGAACTGGTGTTGTTCTGGAAAAATCATCTGGCGTCTTGCCATTGATGATGTTACCTTTTAAACTTTTCGTTGGAGGACCTTTAGGGTCTGGTCGTCAAATAATTTCCTGGATACATTTGCAGGATGAAGTTCGCGCAATTGATTACTGCATTAATAATCAAAATATTACGGGACCTGTGAATTTGGCATCACCTAATGCGGTTAGTAATTCAGAATTTGGAAAAATGATCGGTAAAGTAATTCGGCGACCTTTCTGGTTTCCGACACCTGCATTTTTATTGAAAATCGTTCTAGGAGAACAAAGCATCCTGGTATTGGAAGGGCAAAGAGCATATCCCCAAAAACTATTGGATCATGGATATAACTTCTTGTATCCAGATCTTTCTGATGCGCTTCATAATATTATCAACGATAAAAAATAACCTGGTCAAGATAGGTTTCATGATAGAATTGCGATGACAAAAAATCAGAAAGGTGGAATCGCAATCATGGCAACTGTAAAAAATGCATTCGAAGAATTAAAGTGGCGAGGAATGCTCTTCGATTACGTTGAAGGTGTAGAACGCATTTTGGACGAACAGAAGGTTACAGTTTATAACGGTTTCGATGCCACTGCAGATAGCTTACATGTTGGACATATGGTGCCGTTATTAGCTTTAGCCCGTCTCCAACGATTTGGTCACTATCCGATTGCATTGGCGGGTGGTGGCACCAGTATGATCGGTGATCCAAGTGGGAAATCTGCTGAACGTCAATTATTGAGTCACCAAATCATTGAAGAAAATGTGGAGTCGATTAAAGGACAGCTAGCTCACTTTTTAGACTTTAAGGTGAAATCGAATCCAGCCAGGGTAATGAATAACGCCAATTGGCTTATGAAGTTAGACTTAATTGAATTTTTAAGAGATATAGGAAAACACTTCACCATTAATTACATGCTAGCAAAGGACTCGGTTAAATCTCGCATTGATCGGGAAGAAGGAATTTCATACACTGAATTCAGCTACATGTTATTACAATCCTACGATTATTTATATTTAAATCAACATGAAAATTGCATAATGCAGACGGGTGGAAGTGATCAATGGGGCAACATCACAGCGGGTGCTGAACTGGTAAGACGTGTAACGGGTAATTCTGTTTATGGGATGGTGTATCCTTTGATTACAAAATCAGATGGCACAAAATTTGGTAAGACAGAATCCGGTGCTGTGTGGTTAAAAGCTGAAAGAACATCACCATTTAAATTCTATCAATTTTGGTTAAACACGGACGACAAAGATGTCATCAATTATTTGAAATTCTTTACATTCTTACCAAAAGAAGAGATTGAAGAACTGGAATTTTCTGTCAAGGATCATCCGGAATTAAGAGAAGCTCAAAAACGACTTTCTAAAGAAATTACTGCAATTGTCCATGGAGAAACTGCTCTCAGCAATGCTGAACAAGCAACTCAGGTGCTGTTTGGTGGAAGTTTAGATGGCTTATCCGGTAAAGAGATAGAAGAAATCTTTGAAGAAGTACCTTCCACTAACTTGCCAAAAAGTGGATTTGAGGGTCAAGGAACGTCCATTATTGATTTATTAGTCGATTGTGCTGTTGCAAAATCCAAGGGAGAAGCCAGACGATCCATTCAGGAAGGTGGTATTAATCTTAACAATCAGCGGGTTACTGAAGTAGACCAAATGGTTACTCTCAACAATCTGATTGATAATCAATATCTCATCTTACGAAAAGGTAGAAAGAACTATTACTTTGTTAAGGTTTTGCATTAAGAAACATTTCAATTCGTATTGGTTAGAATTTGCTGCATAATTTCCCTGCCAAGTAATTTTGCAGTTTGCGAATTTCCATTTTCTAAAGTCAAAGCAAATATCATTGGTGAGGCTTGCCAATTTGGTAATGTCCCAGATATATACCAATGAATTGGGTCTTCATTAGAACCATTAGTCGATGTGATTTCCCAGGCAGGAAAATCCTCTCTACCGAAAAAATAAGCCGTTTGATTGGCTGACGATCTATCCATAATTTGAATTGGTTGATCAGTTGAAAAAATGATCCAACCTTGTTCAGGTGAATTAACAGCAAGTGCCATATTTGGGTATGGAATAAAACCTTCATTCGAAAAAGCAGCACTGGCTCGTGCAACTTGTAATGGAGATAATTGGATAGAAGGCAATTGTTGAATTGGTTCTTCGATTGTTAATTCAATAGCCCGTGCAGGTAATTCAAAATCAAAGTTTTCATCCCATTTAAATTTCTGAATGATCTTGTTTGTTTCAGAAGCTTCAATAATTTCTGAAATTATCTGGTTGGCTGTATCACATCCATTGATCAGGGCAATTTTAAAATTTTCCTTTTGGTTTGGGGAAATTGGATAAGCGCACATACCATTTTCGGCGAAATTTTCTACCACAATTTCTTCTGAATTCTCAATCAAATAAGCATATTGAAAAATTGACGAAAGATTACCTAATTCGTAGCTACCTTGTGAAACACGGTTTATTAAAGGTGCATTTTCATCATTTTGTAATTCTTCCCATTCATCATCAATATTGTTTGTGTTGTAGCTGGGAGAAGACCACATAGCAAGTATTTCACCATTCTTTGCATTCATTAGAACTGCTGCGCCATTATTCTCACCTATAATCTCAATAAATTTGTTTTGTATATTCAAATCAATGGTAGTTCGAATATCGAGGCCATCTGGAGGTCGTGCATAAAACAATTGGTTCCAAAAAATATCTATGGTAGGTAGTCCCGCCGATCCTCGCAAATATGCATCTAAACTAGCTTCTAAACCACTTTGGCCAAGGAAAGGGTGGTTATATCCCACCATCGTGGATAAGGAAGGTTCGAGTAACAGGCGAGAAAAATCTCCTCGATTACCGGTGGTGGTTAAAATTGGCTTATTTTTTCTGTCCAAAATTTCTCCTCGGGGGACAAAGCGATCATTGATAATCTTGCGAAGATTATCCGGCCTATTAATTAAATTATTAGAGTTGATAATTGACCAAAAAAATGCTAATAAAATTAAGCATGAAAACCCCGCCAACGCTATGTAATAGGTTATGTAGTATGGCTTTTCATCTTTTTCCTCAATAGATTTCGCTGATTGAAATTGGCTGATCAAAATTAAGAATAACGCAGCAATAAAAACAGTTAATAATGAGGACCCTCCATAGGAAATAAAGGGTAAAGTAACGCCAGTTAATGGCAGTAAGCGAATGTTTCCACCTATTATTAAGATGGATTGGAAAGAAATAAAAGCAGAAATTCCAAAGGCTAGAAGTTTATGAAAATGATTTTGTGATTTTAATGAAATTAAAAATCCTCTGTATGCCAACATGAAATAAAGGCTGATAATGAATAATCCACCTACCAATCCTAATTCTTCAATTATTGCTGAAAATATGAAATCTGAAATAGCAACAGGTACTAGACCAGGACTCCCTAAACCAGGTCCTGTTCCGATTAAATGGCCGGACGCTAATGCTTGTAAGGATTGAATTATCTGGTATGACCCTCCGGAAGGATCCAACCATGGGTTCAACCAACCATCAATACGTATTTTTATTAAATCAATATATTGATAACCCAAAAATCCTGCAATTAATACTATGACTAAAAAAATTAATATAATTCTTTTTTTTCCCGTAAGAATAAATAAATAAAGTGCATAAATGATCAAAAAAATTGATGCAGTCCCTAAATCCCGTTGGGAAAAAAGCACCATAGTGGCTACTGTAACCATGATGAACGAAGGAACCAAAATAATCGATAAATTTTTCTTTAAAGCCCAGTTATCTGCAAAAAAAGCTGAAAGATAAACAATAAATAATAGTTTTAATGGTTCTGATGGCTGAAAGTATATCCCACAACAACCTAACCAAAGTTCAGGACCATCTCCACCAGGGTAGATACCAAAGAACAGTGTCAAAATAGTAGCGATCAGCCCCAGAAACAGCCACAAATACTTATATCTCCGAAGAATGATTAAAAGTCTTGGAAATTTTTCGCCAATTATCAGTATGATTGAACCGAGGCTGAACCAAATTAATTGTCTCCAACCAAACGCAATTGACAATCGGAATAATGTTAATAATCCAACTCCAACTAACATGTAAATGATTGGTATTAGGTATGGATCACGGTTTGGTAATACTTTTGAACTGTATTTATGTGTAATAACGCTTATTATGACCCAAACAACAAATGCAATCCAATGTTTCCAATTTAGAGGAGATTGCCAACTTAAAGTGCGAATAACTGGTGCGAATGTAAGAATAGCACTGTAAAAAAATAATATTAGTCCCCCTAACAGCAGCAGGAAAAATTGTAAATGATCTCTATTGGACGAAAAAAGGTTTTTTATTTGGTTCACTTTAGGTATTTGTCGATAAAAATTGATAATTTTTCTTTTTGTTTCGGATCAATAAAGTCAGGTGAGGAGGTTAAAGCAAATTTCAAAGCCTGCTGACAATCACAGTCATACGCCTCATAAGTTTTAGCTAAATTTATGATGGATTTATTAGCAACTTCACCGTTCTTCTTTAATACTTTAAGGATCATTTCAACATTTACTGATTCTTCACTAATATGCCAAACATCATAATCCGTGACATGGGCAAAGGATGCATAGCACATTTCCGCTTCTCTAGCTAAAAACACCTCAGGTGAAGTTGTCATTCCTATAATTGACATACCCCAAGAGCGAAAAAGATTTGATTCAGCTTTGGTTGAAAAGCGAGGGCCTTCAATGGTTACTAAAGAAGATCCCTTGTGCACTGTAGCACCAGTATCAATGACAGCTTTATATAGTAAATCCGATAGGTGTGGACAAAATGGATTTGCTGTGCTGACATGCGCAACTAAGCCGGATTCAAAAAATGTCCTTTCTCTATTTTTAGTAAAGTCAATGACTTGATCAGGTATTACAATATCTCCTGGAGCAAAATCTTCACGTAAAGAACCACAGGCTGAGATTGCGACTATACTTTTTACCCCTATTTTTTTAAGAGCATAAATATTGGCACGATGATTGATATCGGAAGGGGGAATCACATGACCTTGCCCATGTCTGGCTAAAAATGCAATTGTTTTATCCCCAATCTCTCCAATCGTGATAGGAGAACTGGGCAAACCAAAAGGTGTATCGATATTAATTTCATCTATAATGGTGAATTCATTCATCTGATAAATTCCAGTGCCACCTATAATACCTAAATCAATTGAGTAAGACATTTTTCCTCCTCATGAATAACAATTAAACATTGATGTGAGCTATTAATTTAATGTTCCCAACTTGAATCAAATCATCATTCGTCAGGATACAAGGCTGTTCTATTCGTTCATCATTCAAAAAGGTGCCGTTGGTTGAGTTGAGATCCTGGATCCACCAATTCTGGTCGATAAGATATATTCTGGCGTGCTGTGCTGAAATTGTTTCATCAGGAATATGTACTTTGCAATTAGGGTCACGACCAAGCAATATGTCACTTTGTTGAATTAAGAATGTATCCTCTTCAGGTTTGTCTTTATATGACAACCGTAAATTGATAATAATGTTTGGTGATAACAACTTCATTTGGGTATTTAATTGTCGTGAAGTTGTCAAAAAAAAGGTCGCTATGAAGCCAATCAGCAACAAAGCTAAAATGATTCTAAGAATGAATATTATGGTTGCAGTCATTTTGTGTCTACTATTCTGGGGATTTCAGCAGTTGAGCCATGATCCAAATCGTCATCTTCACTGTTGGAACCATAAACAAGTGGATAATTAGCAATGGAAATTACGTCACCAGATCGAAGGAGAGCCTGATGGACTCGAACGCCATTGACAAATGTTCCAGAAGTCGAGTTTAGATCAAAAATCATAAAATTTCCGTTGATGTTTCGAATTTGAGCATGATTTCTGCTTATTGTTGGGTTATCAATGATCAAGTGATTGTCATTTTTTCTTCCTATTTGTGTAGTTGTTCTTTTGAGTGGAAATATTTCTTTGTTGGGAAGAATAATATATGCATCTGAAATTAATTGTTGTTGCTGTTGTTTTTCCGGTTGGGTTTTAATAACAGCAGTTCTTTCTATCTCATTTACGATTGTATAAGAATTTATCTTAAAATCATAATTGGGTAAGTCTGGGTCAGCAAAAAATTCTATTGAGATATCTCCATGAAAGGATTGATCGTATTCGCTGGCACTTTCTTCTAAGGTTTTAGTAATTTCATCAATCCACGAATCATTTACACCTAAAGTATTGTAGATGTCCGGATGAACTGATACGGAATAAACATTTGGCAAAGGATTATTGGAAATGATCGCAGAAAGAAGGACTTCTCGCAGGTCTTTGATAATTGAAATTGCTGTAGCGACTTGAGGAGAATTTGTTGGTAAGAGGTTTACACTACCTTCGATCAAAGTCTGTAGTCTGTTTTCAATTAATTTGAGGATGTTCTTCATAATTTATAATTATATGGTGAAAGGATAATAGTGCAAAGATGAGCGAATTTAGCTCTGGATTTGAAGAGATCGATCATACCGCCGATTTGTGTTTAAAAATTTGGGGAGATTCAATCAAAAGTCTGTTTTTGGCTGCATTAAGTGGATTGTATCACATAGCAGGTGTCGTATTTGATGAAGAATCCAGGTCAGGAATCCAACATCATCGCTTTGAAGATAGCGACTTAGAAAATCTATTGGTGTCTTTCTTAAGTGAATGGAATTACCGAATGCAATATGAACATCAATACGTTAAGATAATTAATTTTGAAACGCATCAATTTGTTTTGGATATTGACTATAAAATTTTTAAGGTTTTCGAATTTCAAAAAGAAATAAAGGCAGTTACTTTTCACAACCTCGAAATTGTCTGGACTGAACATGGGTATTCAGCGTCAGTGGTTTTTGATGTATGATGAAATTGAGGTGAGAAATGATATCAATTTCAAATTTCACAAAAATTAGTGAATATGAATGGGAAATTCCCAAGAGTTTTCGCCCAGATATGAAAACCTCTGTGAGGATTTTCTCATCCAGACAGAATTTGGAACAATCGTTATCCGATCTTTCGGTAGAACAAGCGATTAATGCTACTACTCTCCCCGGTATTGTTGGCTCAGTGGTAGTAATGCCTGATATGCATCAAGGTTATGGCTTCCCTATCGGTGGGGTGGCAGCGACGGATTATTATGATGGGGTAATTTCACCAGGAGGGATTGGATATGATATCAATTGTGGTGTCAGACTGCTTTCTTCCCAAATTCCTTTTGAATCTGTGAAACCATATCTGCAAGAACTCGTTATTGCTCTTAATCAACATTGTCCGAGTGGTGTAGGGTCGGAAGGTGGTGTATCTCTTTCGTTGAAAGAATTGGAGGAAATTTGTGAGACTGGTTCTCGCTGGGCTTTAAAAAAGGGGTTTGCCAGTGAAAATGATTTGATTCGAACAGAAGAAAGTGGTTCCATACAAGGTGCGAGTTTTAAAAACTTGAGTGATAGAGCGAGAAAACGCGGGTTACCCCAAATGGGTACTTTAGGAAGTGGGAATCATTTTATTGAAATAGATTTGATCGAACAGGTATTTGATGAAGAAATTGCCGAGGTTTTTGGATTACAAAAAGGAAATATAGCTGTCATGATCCATTGTGGATCACGAGGATTAGGGCATCAAGTATGTACTGATACTGTTCAATTATTCCAAAGATCAATTCATAAATATGGAATTAAAATCCCAGACCGTGAGTTAGTGTGTGCACCGCTAAACTCTCCTGAGGGAAAAGAATATTTATCTACAATGAAAGCAGCTGCCAATTATGCCTTCTGTAATCGACAAGTGCTTGCCCATTTAGCCCGGAAAGCATTTGAACAAGTGCTGCCAGGTCGTGTTAGGAACTGGCATTTACAACAGGTGTATGATCTTGCTCACAACATTGGAAAAATTGAAGACCATATGATTGATGGAGAAATGCGGAAAGTTTGTGTTCATCGTAAAGGAGCTACCAGGTCTTTTGGTCCTAATTCAGTGAGTATTCCAATTGAATTTAAAAAAACTGGACAACCGGTTTTAGTCCCAGGGAGTATGGGAACCTCTTCCTGGGTTTTGGCTGGCACAAAGATGAGTATGGAACGATCATTTGGCTCCTGTTGTCATGGAGCAGGCAGAGTTATGAGCCGGAAAAAGGCAAAAAAATCTGTAAGAGGAGATCAATTACTCAGGGAGTTGGAGAAAAAAGGGATATTTATCCAAGCAGGTTCTTTGTCTGGTTTGGCGGAGGAAGCTCCTTCAGCATATAAAGATGTTGATCAAGTAATAGAAGCCGTAGTAGGCGCTGGAATTGCTAGAAAAGTTGCACGATTGATACCTTTGGCTGTTGTAAAAGGATGATCAATTAATTTCAGGTTTACTGATATCCACCACCGTTGCATTGGTAAGTGAAATAAAATCAGAAACTTTCAATTTGATATTTAATCCTCTTTGCCCACCAGAAATGTAGAACCATTCCAAATTTGAGGATGTTTGATCCACTATGATTCGAAAACCTTTATTAAGTAAGGCGATTGCAGTTATTCCTCCAATTTGTAGCCCTGTCAAATTCTCTGCTTCTGTCGGCGTTGGAAGATGTACTTTTTTCTCATGAATGGTTAGGGCAATTTTCTTTAGGTCTGCGGTACGGTTTGCAGGAATTATAGCGGCAATAGGTTTTCCAGGAGTGTCAGGTTTTAAGATAATTGTCTTGTAAACAATTGAAACCGGTATATTCAATATTTCTGCTGTTTCTTCTGCACTCAATTTAATTTTTGGCAGTTCAAATATCTCAAATTGGATCTTATTTGCTTTTAATAAACGGATAACATTATTCTTAACCATCAAGCACCGTTTTACCACACATAGATGGGATTACTTATAATCCATGCTCGTTTTCTTCCCCAAAAATAAAGGTAACACTCAACACGATAATAACCGGGTTGTTTGGTTATATAAGTGCAGATATCCTGATCGTACCAGGTTTGAATGATTCTTCCATTGTGGAGTAAACGACATTCAACAGGTTCAGGTATTCGAATTTGTAATGTCACTGAGTTTTCTAATGAGATTTCATCTCCCATAATGGCTGTTCCATTTTTTCCTTGTGCATAAAATCGAAATCCTTTGGTTGGCGCTGGTAAATCATATCCAATAAATGAATTGCCAGACCGCAACGTGTCAATAATTACCATTTTATCCATTAAAAAGTTGCCAGTTAATCTATTTGGAATAATCAAGTGATTATTGATGCATTGAAAGTGGAAAAGGTAGGGAAAGATTGATCGTTTGAAAATTCCTTTCTTCATTTCGAGTGAATGCGCATCGGAACCTCCGACTGCAACCAATTTTTTTCCTTTAGATAATAAATCGTCCCATTTTTTTACGGAGAGGGGATCTGGTCCTTTTGCATATTGTGTGGGAAAAAACACATTAAATAATAACTGCAACCAATTTTTGGACTCATTTTTCAATTCACTTAGATGATTCCAAAGCTCAATCCCCGTAAACCCAACGATGTTCCAATCTTCCCATGTAATATCAACCTCATTTACTTGCGGTAAAGGATTTTCAAACGGATGAGCCAAAAAGGATAAACCACCATTGTCAGTTACTTTATTTATTAACAATTGTGGGTCTGCTGCAAAAGTACACAGTTCTACTGATTGTCCGAAGGTGATTAAATGGTTTTTTTGAGGTTCTCGCAATTTATCATGAATTTCTTCACCAATGATCATCAGCACTTTTTTACCTTTGGATTGATAATATCCCTCAATATCACGAACTAGCAAATTGTGATCAGTTATGATGACTGCATCTAGCCCAGCTTGTATTGCGGTATCAGCAATACTTCGATGCAACCTGGTCCCATCTGAATAGGTTGTATGAATATGCAAATTTACGACTAATTCTTCCACAGGTTGACTATTTTCCCTTATAAACGTTATAATTTGGTCTGTTAATTATCAGGGTATACCTGAAACTTGATTGGAGGATAAGCGTGGTTATATACATAGACGTGGCTTTGATTATAACTTCAGTTGCACTAATTATTAGTGTAATTATGCAAAACAAAGGTGTTGGATTGGGGGGTTTGACTGGTGGTGATACGGGTGGTGTGTTTACCGCTCGTAGAGGGATTGAGAAAACCTTATTTTATATCACCATTGGATTAAGTGTCCTATTCTTTATACTTACGATTGCAGCGGTGATTGTTCGAAATTAATACTTCAATTTGGTCTAAAGTTCATAGAACCATCCTGGGCGATTCAAAATTGGTGAGATGGTCGCCCTATTTTCGTTAAGATTATTATGAAAAGATTACGTTGGCAATTACTAATAATATTTTTGACAGGCCTGGTTGTAGGGATATTATTAATTAATGAAAAACCTGAAAACCCTACTGTCACTGTACCTGAACCTGAACAAGGTGGGGTTTATAGTGAAGCTTTAATCGGGAAATTTCAACGATTAAATCCAGTTCTTGACTACTACAATGCCGCCGATCGGGATATCAACCGTCTAATTTTTAGTCGAATGATTTCTTTTGAAGAACGTGGAATCCCAAAATTAGAACTTGTTGAAACTTATGGTATTTCACAAGATGGCACAATATATAATGTCACCCTTAAGCCAGATGTGAAATGGCACGATGGTAGAACGCTTACCACAGATGACATTCTTTTTACAATTAATATGATGCGTGATGGAGAAGGTGTAACACCTGAAGACATTAGGTCGTTTTGGATTGGGGTCGATGTAATTGTATTAAGTGAAACGACGATCCAATTTAGATTACCAGAGCCTTTTTCTCCTTTCTTAGATTACTTATCTTTCGGTATTCTTCCGGAACATTTATTAGGTAATTTGAGCATTGAGGAATTAATCAATTCCGGATATAACATGCAGCCCGTTGGATCTGGGCCTTATAAATTTGAAGGTCTAATAACCGAAGAAAATCAAATTAAAGGTGTGATCCTGCGAGCTAATGAAGATTATTTTGCCGGTGCTCCATTAATTGAACAAATTGTTTTTCGTTATTTCGATAATTCGGTAGCAGCATTAAATGCGTTCAAAGATGGATTGGTGATGGGGATTAATAAGGTTGATGATACGATTCTTCAGGATGTATTGGTTGAACCCGATCTCTACCTATTCACTGCAAGACAACCCAAATTGACACTCATATTTCTAAATTTAAAGAACCCCGAAGTTCCATTCTTTCAAGATGTGAACATCAGGAAAGCATTATTAACTGGTCTAAATCGACAAAAAATGATTGACAATATTATGAACAGTCAGGCAATAATCGCTGACGGCCCAATTCTCCCTGGTTCCTGGGCTTATTATGATGGTATTCAACCCGTCACATTCAACCAAGAATTGGCATCTCAGATGATTAAAAACGCTGGTTATGTATTAAGTGGCGAGAATACCACTATACGCGCCAAAGATGGGATCGAATTTAGGTTTGAATTATTGTATCCCGATGATGAAGAACATCGTCTAATGGCCGAGATGATACAGGCCGATTGGGAAAAATTAGGGGCTGCTGTTGAAATCCGTGGCGTCCTTTATGCTGAACTAATTGAATCATATTTGAATCCCCGCTCTTATCAGGCAGCACTGATTGATTTAGACCTTTCATGGACTCCCGATCCAGATCCTTATCCATTTTGGGATCAGGTACAAGCGACCGGAGGACAAAATTATTCACAGTGGGACAATGCGGTTGCCAGTGATTATCTAGAGCAAGCAAGAATAACCACCAATCTGATTGATCGCCAGCTGTTTTATCGAAATTTTCAGGTAGTATTTGAAGAAGATTTGCCTTCTTTACCACTTTTTTATCCCGTTTATAATTTTGCAATATCAGACCAAATCCAAGGTGTATCTGTTGGCCCTTTGTTTGATACCAGTGATCGCTTTATGACTGTAACTTCTTGGTTCATTACCGGGCCAAAGCCGGAAGTGATTCCTACAATTGAAAACGTAATTTCTGACGAACCAGAATAATGTGGCAGATTAAATTCGAAAATCAGATTTTTGAAGTATTGCTTCCTGATTGGGAAGCGTTTCTATTTTCGAAAGAAATTTATTGGCCCATCCAAATTAGGGGGAAAAACGTTCCGGCTATTTATAGAAGTGTCAGATTAAGTGCTGGCAGATTGCTTTTTGCCGAAGAACTTCTCTCTGGGGATACCTGTGAAGATGAATTACTTAAAAAAAATGTTCAAAATAATCTTGACAAGTTTTTTCGATTGAGAAATAGATGGAAAGCGAATTGGGACAAAAAGACGCTTTCGGAGTTGCCTGTTCGGGTTAGACAATGGCAACGACTTGTTCAAGAAATTCATCAGGATAGCAATTATTCTATCCATCAATTGGCGAATGATATACAAAAAAGATTAATGATAGATTTACTTTTACGCCAATCAGGAAATGAAAATCGAGATGAATTTTGGCAGTTGTTAGAAATTTCAGATTACAAATATAAGTCATTAACCTATGAGAACTCTTTTATTTGGAATGATGATCTCTCAACAATTTTTGACAAGGATCAAAATTGGTATTTGTATAGGAATATAACAAATCCAGGAGGATTGAAATGAGTTTTTATACAAGAACTGGTGACGAAGGTACGACAGGATTGCTTGGTAAAGAAAGAGTAAAAAAATATGATCTTCGAATGCAAACAATTGGAAGCCTGGATGAGGCCAGTACAGCATTAGGTCTGGCACGCGCCTTTGTTTGTTCGGTCGAGATAAAAGAAATTACCTTGAAATTGCAGAAATTATTATATCTGGTGATGGGTGAGGTTGCTGCAGTTGAAGAGACTGCAGAACGTTTCAAAGCGATTAGTCATAATCAAGTTGTTGAAATAGAAGGTATGATCGAAGAAATAAGCAAAAAAATAAAGATTCCTTCTGAATTTATCGTTTCAGGTGATACAAAAGGTGGCGCATTCTTAGGGTTTTCCCGAACAGTTATTCGTAGAGCTGAGAGAAATATTGTTGAACTTTTCGATTCAGGCAAGATTAGAAACAAGGATTTACTGCAACTTACTAACCGCTTATCTTCATTATTATTTGTGCTTGAAATTTATGAGAATAGTGTGGTTGGTGAAAGTGATCAAACATTGGTGAAATAATGCATATTACCGGAACGATCATCAATGTCATTTTGATCCTTTTAGGTGGTTTTTTAGGGCTCTTATTAGGAAATCGATTATCTGAAAAAATCCGTTACACCGTAATGATGGCGTTGGGTTTGTTCACATTTGCTTATGGTGTTCGCCTGTTTATCGACACAGGAAATGCATTGGTCGTTTTAATCAGTATGCTTTTTGGGGTACTATTAGGTGAGTGGTGGCGATTAGAGGATGGGTTGTCACATTTAGGCGTTTTTCTGGAAAAATATTTCAATCGCAATAAAGGTATTGAAAGTGGGAAATTTATCCGAGGTTTTCTGACAGCCTCATTACTTTTTTCGATTGGTCCCATGGCGATTTTAGGATCCATTCAAGATGGTTTGACAGGTGATTTTAATACGCTCGTAATTAAGGGAATAATGGACGGTTTTGCCTCCATCGCCTTTGCATCCAGTTTGGGGGTAGGTGTTTTGTTCTCTAGCCTGGTCATTTTGTTTTATCAGGGTGCCCTTTCGTTATTGGCAACACAACTGCAGTTCATTATGTCAGAACAGGTATTAATTGAATTCAGTGCAATTGGGGGAATCATGTTAATGGGGATCGCGATCAGCAGTTTGTTAGAGATCAAAAAAATCAGAGTAGCAAATTTTCTACCTGGTTTTGTTGTTCTTCCGCTGATTATTTGGTTATTCAATTTTTTGGGAATTTATTAAGAATTTCCGCTAAAAATTAATTTATACTTTTTTAGATTCAACTGGAAAAATGAATTTTCATTTTCAATTTGTGGTACGAACATAAAAAATGGATACGTTCGATGTTGTAATCGAACAGTTTGATTCCACTCATTTCAAAATTGTGTGTTGTATCTGAATTAAAGAAAGAATCAGTTTATTATTCAAACATAAACTGATTCTTCATTGATTCCCTAAGTACTTATTGCGGGTTGAGAATTGTCAAATGGTATTGATCAATTATTCAGATAATGTAGATTGGTTATTCTTTTGAAGGTTATTTTTCCAACAATTCATCAATTGTTGCGAACAATGTGTCTCCGAAAACGATTTTCCCATTTACTGAAAATGTAGGAGTTGCATTAACCCCTAAGGACCTCCCATAACGTAAACCTTCCTGAACATCATCATTATATTTATTACTCTTAAGACAAGATTCAAAACTGTTTTCGTCCAACCCCAACTCCCCAGCAAACGCAACCAACCGTCTATCACTGAAATTTCCAACGTTCTCGCCATCCCAATTCAAAAACAACATGTCGTGGTAATCCCAGAACCTGCCTTGTTCTTCAGCACAGTAGGCTGCTTCAGCCGCCTGGAAGGATTCATTCCCGATAAAGCTAAAAGGAACATATTGAAATAAAACATCACCGGTAGATACATACCGATCAATAAAATCTTGTTCAAAGTTCAACCAAAAACGGTAACAGGCAATACACTGAAAATCAGAAAACTCTTCAACTACAATTTGGGCTTCGGGATTACCCATGGTGAGCCCATTTGTTTCTGGTCTGGTTTTCTCTTCGAGTAATTTTATTTCACCAATTGGTTTTTGAGATTGATAAATCACAAATGATGTTATAAGTAATGAAACTATAATAACGCTAACTAGAACAATCAATTTTTGTCGTTTTGCTTGTTTTTCCCTTTTATTTCTGATCTCTTGTCTTTTACCCATGACTTTGTCCTCCGATATGTAGGAAATTATAAAAAATAATCGGACAAAGTCAATCTGAAATCTAAAGTTTGAATGGGTTTTAGGTTAATTTTCTAGTTTGTAAACGGGATATTTCTCATCCACTTGTTTAAATCCCATTTTTCGGTATAACGCCTGCGAGGAGTAATTATCATCCTGGGTATTAACAGAAATGGAGTTAATTTCTAAGGCGAGGTAATGTTTTTGAAGATCTTGAACAAGGCTACGCCCAATCTTTTTTCCTTGGATGATTGGATCGACAGCTAACCTGGCAAGGTGTGCAGTGGAATGTGAATCAGTGCTGAGTTGATAGCCAACAATTTTGTTGTCATACACAGCTTTGGTAAAATAACCAGCTTGTGAGAAGGCTTCAATCATTGAATTCATGGGGACTTGCCAAATGGGTGGAAAGCATCTTTGATCTAATTCAACAATTTCAGGCAAGTCAGGAAAGTCTACTTTTTGTATTGAAATTCCTGGATTTTGATCTGACTCATTCACTTCATTCTCAAACCACTCAAAAATTATGATATTTTGTTGAGTTGAAAAAGAATTTTTTTCGAGCAAATCGATAAACCAGCTATGTAGCCCCAATGAACAAACGTATTTTACACTTGCTGGATAAAGAGATAGCACAGTTTTTAATAATACATTGAAGATTTTCTCTTTTGAGTATAGCGCTGAACAGGCAAATAATTGAACCCAGGCAACATCATTAACTTCATTGGGTGCGGATAAGCAAGCAATTATTTCATTATCATACTCAGCAACTTGAAAAGAGGGGTGACCTAACCAATCAGAAGGTGGTCTCCAATCTAAATGTTGGTGAACAAAAAATTCGACATCAGATAAATATGCAATCGCATCCTTATCTGAAGTTTTTGATTGGCGAACAGTAATTCGAGAGGGCATAAAAAGAAAATTATCTATTTCCTAATTTAAAAATGAAATCAGTTAATTTCTTCAAAATTCTTTCACTTGTTGATAATTCATCAATGTTATTCAAAGCTGATGTCATGCTACCTAATGCTTCCAACTGGTTTCCTTGTTGAATTTGTAAAGCAGAAATTCGTTTTAAAATGATGGCTTTTGATTCTTTATCCCCTGATTTATTCAGGAAATCAATTGCCTTTGTATACAACTGCAAAGCTAATCCTTTTTCACCAAGGTGCTCTAAAGCAGATGCCTGATTCCCTAAAGCCAAGCCACAATTTTTCTCATCATTAACACTTTCAAATATCAGGTGGGTGTCTTTGGCCATATCAAAGGCTTTTTGGGGGTTACCGTTCATCAGATAAGCGACACTGGCATTATTTTTCATTTCCGCTGACCAGACGAGGTCAGCGTTGTTTTCCAGACGCAAAGCAATAGACTCAAATAATTCTCCAGCAGGATGAAATTTCTTTTGCTGGTAATACTTTTTTGCTAATTCTATTTCTTCTTCAATTTTCATCAATTTAAAGCGTAATTTCCAATAAGCCTTCTGCAACCAAACGTAATTTGTTCACGTCCATTTCACTTAACTTAATTGCCAAATCCAGATACGGTGCATTGACAGGTTTAGTGATAAATTCTCTGAAATTTTGAGGTAATTCCATTAGGCTTTTTATTTCTGCTTTTTCTTTTCTCCATTTTCCAATTTTTCCTTGATTGTCGAAAAAATCTTCTATGCGACAATTAAGATTTTTGGCCAAAATTTCCAGTGTTGGAACCGGGATTTCTTGCTCACCATTTTCAAATGAACTTAATTCATTTATGGATATTTCGGATATTTCAGCAAGTTCCTCAGTGGATAATTCGTTTTCTTGTCTTTTAGCTTGTAAATTTGCTCCAATAATTTTATTTCTAAGTTCTAATAATTGGTGAAATTTTTCAGCAAAGTTTTCGCTTTCGGAACTTTGCAGGACCTGTTTTCCCCAAAAATGTTCAAGAGGAATATTAAACGTGTAAGCCAACACTTCTAATTCTGGTAAGCTTGGTGATGAATCGCCAGTCTCAAAGCATTGCAGTTTTTCTTCTGGTATACCAGTTTGTTTGGATAAATCAGGTAATGAAAAATTTTTTGAGATACGAGCATCTGTTAATAAAATCCCTATTTTTTTGTTCCTTATCTGCACAAAAAGCTTATTATTTTTCATTTTATTCCCTTTTCTTCTTGCAAAAATTATAGCAGTATTTATTAACGTCTGCGGTTACTACTCAATATTTGTGAAACACTAGCGCCAAACACTTCTGGACCTAAATTAAATCCGTTTTGTTCTAAACGCGGGGTAAAGAATGGTCGTATTCCTGTTGGTTTTAATTCCCCAATTACTTTGCCTTCGGGTGTGATACCGGATTTTTCAAATTTGAATATATCAGTCATTACAATAGTCTGACCTTCCATCCCGGCAACTTCGGTAATAGATGTGATTTTTCTACTTCCATCACTTAATCGAGATTGTTGCACGATAACATCGATGGCACTTGCTATTTGTTCACGTATGACACTGAGTGGCATGTCCATCCCAGCCATTAAACACATTGTTTCAAGGCGGGAAAGGGCATCTCTTGGAGAATTTGCGTGTAAAGTCGTTAAAGAGCCATCATGGCCGGTGTTCATTGCTTGCAACATATCCAAAGCTTCGCCACCTCTTACTTCTCCTACTACAATTCGATCAGGACGCATCCGTAATGAGTTTCTAACCAACTCACGAATGGATACCTGGAATTTCCCTTCGATATTGGGCGGTTTGGTTTCCATTCGAACCACATGATCCTGCTGCAGTTGAAGCTCAGCTGCATCTTCTATGGTAACAATTCTTTCTGTTCTTGGAATAAATCCAGATAAGACATTTAACAAAGTTGTTTTCCCGGATCCAGTTCCACCAGAAATCATAATATTCAAACGTGAAACAACACATGCTTCAAGAAATGTTGCCATATTGGCTGTTACCGAACCATATTCAATGAGTTGATCAACGGATAACCTTCCTTTGGCAAATTTTCTGATAGTGATCGTCGGACCATCAATTGCCACCGGTGAAATAACTGCATTTACGCGCGAACCATCTGGCAATCTGGCATCCACAGTTGGACTATCAGCATCAATTCTTCTTCCTAAAGGCAAAATTATTTTCTCAATTATTCTTAAAACTGCATCATCATTATCAAATTTCACTCCTGATTTAACCAATTTTCCTTTTTGTTCGACATAAACAGAGTTTGGGCCATTAACCATAACCTCACTTACAGAATCATCTTCCAGTAAAGATTGTAATGGACCAAAACCAAGTACATCATCTATAATCTCTTTGAATAATTGGTCCTGAATCGTTTGTGGTAATTTAATATTTAAAGATTGGTAAGCATAATCTAGAGTAGCTTTAACGAAGCTATCACGTTCACGATATGGCGGTCTTTTATTTTCCAACTCGCGTGCAATCATTGTAATGATGTGTTGTTTTAATTTATTGAAATCGCTAGGGTTCATTGATTTTCTTCTATTCCTTCTATAATTTCATCTTCAACGGGTAAAACCCAGATAATTTGATCTGTATTGATGCTTAGGAAATCAGATTGATGGATCAGTTTATTTTCTAAGTCAAAAATATTCGCGTCAGTTATGGCCAAAAATTGATTTGAACCGTTTAATTCATCAATTAGACGATTATCCATTTGAATGTGGATTGTGCCTATTATCTTTTGTTGTGATGTCTGGATAATTACTTTTTTTTGTTCTTTGGTGATTTTTTGGGTAAAAATCTTTCCTTTTTCTTCAAATTGTGTGTACATATTTGCCCTTTCTAAGTGGCTGATTCTTCAACCGGTGGCATCAAATAACCTAATCCGGAGCGGGTGACAATATGGGAAGGATTATGTGAATCCTTTTCAATTTTTTGTCTCAAACGAGCTATGCTCACCCAAAGTATCTCTTTGTCCTGGCTGTATTGTGGTCCCCAAATAGCAGATAATAACTCTTCGGCAGATAAAACTTTACCCACATTATGGGCAAATTGAATTAATAACTTGTATTCCGTCGCTGAAAGAAAAATTGGCGTCTCGATACGCCAAACCTCTGCCCTGGCTAAATCAATTTTTAAATCCCCATGATTGAAAAATCGAGTTGCTTTTGATTTTTCAGTTGATAAAGATCGTCGCAAAACCGATCGGACCCGGGCAATCAACTCTGTTGCTGAAAACGGTTTTGCAACATAATCATCAGCACCTGAATTCAATCCTTTCACCCGATCTGGTTCTTCGTTTTTTCCCGTGAGCATAATGACTGGAACCTCACTAAATTGCCGAATTCTTTCAAGAGCAGAAAAACCATCCAGTTTAGGC